>Ga0310912_10000071_pt1 | contig 42432 bp, 28 predicted proteins | sample GREbulkMGOX080_FD_203443 | JGI IMG/M metagenome (GOLD analysis project Ga0310912, IMG submission 203443) | Lab enrichment of tropical soil microbial communities from Luquillo Experimental Forest, Puerto Rico - GRE.bulkMG.OX080 | ecosystem: Environmental > Terrestrial > Soil > Tropical forest >...
CATGGTCGCCCCATGCCGCACCATGAAGACTCGCGTAACCGCCAGCTTCATAGAATACAGATCTTAGATGGACGCGGCCAAATTGCTATCGCTCGATTTCGGGTAATGTCGGGGTCAAAGCGAAGAAAAAAATCGGAATGATCGTCGCCGCGACCGCCGCTGCGATCGTCAAAATGTTCATGATCCAATACAGCACGACATTCGCAGGCCGAAGCGAAAGCCAGAGAATTGCGAGCGGCAACAGAACACCGACGGCGATGCTTTCGCAAACGATAAATCGACGCATTTTCGCTTTTCGACGCCGTTTCGACAAAGCCGTCTCGCCGCCTTGCGCGAACATTTCGAAGGAGTCAGCTTGAGGATTTGAAGCCACGGCCGGCCGCAGATTCTCACGCGCTATCGGAGCCTGAACTGGTGGCGCTGGTCTTGCTACCGCAGCTGCTGGAACGGGCTTGGGCGGGGGCGCGACTGGAACAGGATTTTGCGGTACCAAATTTTCTGGACGGGGCATAATGCGCAGCGGACGCGCGAGCGTCGGGGGCTGCATCTGAATCACGTTTTCTAAGGAGGGCATCAAGGACTCAAAAGAAATGTGCTCCGCGCCATTTCCGTTGTTCGCTGCCGACGACGGATCCATCGCCGGCGCGCGTGTATTCAAGTGCACCTTTGCTTTAAAGGTGGGCGGCAGCGCGATTTTTCGAACTGGCGGTTCGAAGATCCGCGGAGGCGGCGCGGTCGCGCGACGCACCGGTTCTGGATCTTCCCTGCCCATTACCGGCCTCGGGGTTGGCGGTGGCTCCCGTTTGCGACTTGGCAACGCAACAATCGCAGGCTTTTTGCGTCGTGTCTCAACTGGTTCCGGTTCTGACTCAACATTCTTTGGTTTGCGTGACGCCGCGACTGGGCTCGTGAAGTGATCGGGGAAACTATAGGATTCGCTCGGGATCAGAGACATGGCCAGGCTGGGAGTTAAAATCTTTTAGCGATTCCGATTTTTCCAGTCAACCCAAACATCGTAGCAGTTCAGATGAGTTTGGCGGCGTTGCGGCTACATTGGATCAATGACAAGCGAGGCCGCGGCTCGCGCCATCATTCACCTGGACATGGATTGCTTTTACGCAGCAATTGAGGTCCGTGATCGTCCCGCGTTGCGCGGAAAACCGGTGGGTGTCGGCGGCGCCCGGGATCGTCGCGGCGTATTGACGACCTGCAACTACGAAGCGCGCAAATTCGGTGTGCACTCGGCCATGCCGACGTTCATGGCGTTGCAACGCTGTCCGAGCCTGATCGTTCTCCCGACGCGCTTTGACGTTTACCGCCGCGAAGCCGCGGTCGTGCGTGAAATTCTGCATCGCTTTAGCTCCTTAGTGGAGCCGCTTTCGCTCGATGAAGCTTATCTGGACGTGACTGCGGATCGGGGCGCGCCCGGACGGCTCGCGCAAGTGATTCGCGATTTGATATTTCAAAAATCGAAACTGACCTCTTCGGCTGGCGTCGGCCCAAACAAATTGATCGCTAAAATCGCGAGTGCGAGGTGCAAACCGAACGGTCAGTTGGAAGTTACCGTCGAAGAAGTTCCCGGGTTTATGAAAGATTTGTCGGTCCGCGAAATCTGGGGCATCGGTCAAAAAACAGAAAAGCGGTTGTGGGAGCTCGGAGTCAAAACCTGCGGCGACCTCCAACGATTCCCGCGTCCCGAACTTGTCGATCTTTTTGGTAAATTTGGTAGCGAGTTGTTCGATCTCTGCCGCGGAATCGATGACCGGCCAGTCGAACCAGATCGGCCGCGCAAATCGCTCAGCACGGAAGAAACCTTTGTCAGCGATCTCGAAACGCTCGAGCAATGCGAAGAGCGCCTGGCAGAGCTTTTTCAAGATTTGATGGCCGATTTAGCGCAGAAGGAAACGAATCGCCGCGTCACCAAAATCTTCGTGAAGTTAAAATTTGCCGACTTCACCCGGACGACGGTCGAGCGCGCCGGTCTGGAGCCAACGTTACAGGCATTCGGCACATTGCTTGCGGAGGCTTTCGCTCGAACCGGCAAGAAAGTGCGGTTGATCGGCGTCGGGGTGCGCTTTGCCGAGAGCGGGAGCGAAGAATTGCAGCTCGCGCTATTGTAGGGCAACTGCTCAGCCCATCAGTAAGCAGGCGAGGACGAGCGCAATGATTCCGCCGGTAAACAACGCGACAACGGCTATCTCGCGCTTCGTTAACAGCAGCTCGACTTTCCCATTTGGAATTAGAGGGTGTTACTTCCCCAAATCCTCACCGTGCACTCTATATAAAACGCTTATCAGCAGTGTGTTATAGCGAAATACTGGGAACCAAGGCCTCCGCTCAATTTCGATGCTTGGACACTTCTTGGACACTTTTGGGCCCCAATTGCGGCGCGAGCAAAATAGCACGCCACGGCCTGTCAGTTAATCAGAAAGACTTTGGTGCAGACTCTTTCGACCATGTCAGTCGCAATTTTGCACAACGGTTTACGCCTCTCTACTTCGCCCATCGTCGCTGAATCAACTCTCCGGAAGTTTCTAGTACACGAACCGGCCTGAAATTCACACTTGGAGCGCGTCGCTTTACGGCTGGGCCGTCTGTTGTAGCCAGAGTTGGACGATCGCGTCGATATTCCCAAGTCGATAAATCCTGTAAGGTTGGGTATGAGACTTTGGCGGAAGAATGGCGATCGCGTTTTGATGGTCGGCATTTTCCACGGCCCGGAAGTAGGTCCGGCGGTGCTGAAAAACATCTGTCGCGGCGGATTTCGCCGCGTCGCCGTCATCCGTCCTTCGGCCAGGGGCCGGGCACGTGTGGAGCAAGATTTCTTTCTCGCGCTCCGCGCGGCAACGGCTGGCTCGCTGATTGGGCTGGCTGCGGGCCTCTTCGCTTTTTGGCGGGAGGCAATGCTGGAGCAACCCCGGTCCGGCGAGCTGATCCTGCTTTCCATTGCCTTCGCGTTGGCTGGCGCTGTCGCCGGATGGATTGTCACCCGAATGCTACGGCAGCGCGTTGATGGGACGAGCCTGACTCGCTGCACCAGCACAATCTTGCCCGAGGAAGCAATGGTCCTGGCTGAGGTGAAAGCCGACGAGACATCTCGCTTGCTTACGATCTTGCGGAACATCGGAGCGGCGGCGCCGGTGACCTTCGCTTTCCGTTCGCCGCGGCCGTTCCCCGTCGAGACCAGCGCAAGAGCGCCCGACCAGGAGCGACCTTCGAGCCAACGTGTCGCCGAAAATGCAGGGCGCCTCGCGCATTCCATGTCAGTCAGCCGCCAGACGCGGCCGCGGGGGCCCTCCTTTCTGAGTCGGCTGCGCGAGACCGAGCACGCGCTGGAATGGGCGAACGGAAGTCTCACGATGTCGGCCGAAGTGCATCACGCCTTCACCCTTTCCGCCGAGTGGCTGCTTGATAACGCCTATTTGATTCGCGAACAGGTGACCGACCTCCGGCGGAGTCTCCCGGAAAAATATTATGGGGAGCTGCCGCTCATCGCGAGCGGCCCCGAAGCGGGATTGCCGCGCGTTTACCATCTCGCCTCGGAAATGGTGGCTGAGAGCGCCGGGGCATTGGACCCTAATATTATCCAGACATTTCTGGTCGCTTTCCAAGCGGTCACGCCGCTGGACATCGGAGAACTCTGGGCTCTGCCGCTGATGTTGCGATTGCAGTTACTCGAATCCCTGCGCGGACTTGCGCTCCAAGTCGAGCAACAGCAAAGCCAAAGCGAGGAGGCGGATTTTTGGGCGAACCGGCTGATCGGCGCCGGCCGACGCAGTTCGTCGCGCTTGCTCAGGATGATGGAGGCACTGGTGGAACGGTATCTCGAGCCGACGGCGCATTTTGCCAGCGAGCTGGTAGCGCATCTCTACGACGAAGAGACGGTGCTCCCGATGGTGAGCGGCTGGCTGGAACGCCATTTTCGCGCGCCCCTGGTCGAGATCATCCAGCAGGAACATCGGCGCCAGGCTGGGCAGCAAACCGCGCTCGCCGATGCGATCGGTAGCTGCCGGCGCCTCGCACATGTCCAGTGGCGGGAACTTTTCCAGGCGACCAGTTGGGCGGAGAACGAGTTGGCGGCCGATCCCGCTGGAATTTACTCCCAGCAGGATTTTGAAACGCGTGATCGTTGCCGGAGCGCGGTGGAGGAAATCGCGCGATGGTCGAAGTGTTCGGAACAGACAATTATTGACCGAGCGCTGGCGCTGGCGAAAGCCGCAACGGACGAAGTCGCGGAGACTGTTGCCTATTATTTGCTAGACGCTGGCCGGCCGGCGCTCGAGCAGGCAACCGCCGCCAGAGTTCCACTGGGGGAACGGGCGCGCCGATGGTTGCGCGCGGACGCGGCAGTGTCCTATTTCGCAAGCGTCTTCGTGTTGACAGTCGCGATGGTGGCGATCCCGCTCGCTGCGATCGCCGGATCGGTTTCTTCCATCAAGCTCGCACTGCTCGGTTTTCTCGTGCTTCTGCCTGCGAGTGATCTGGCGGTGCTGGCCGTGAATTATTGCGTGACATCGTTCCTGCCACCGCAGGCTTTGCCGAAGATTTCCTTCAAAAAAGAAGGCATTCCCGATGACTGCCGCACTTTGGTGGTGGTGCCGACGTTACTCACCACTCCAGGCGCAATCCAAAGCGAGCTCAACCGCCTCGAAATTCGCTACCTCGGAAATACGGACGCTAATCTGCGCTTTTCGCTCCTGACTGATTTTGCCGACGCGCCGCGGCAGAGCATGCCGGAGGACACGGAGTGCATCGATATGATTGCCCGTGGGATCGAGGAATTGAATCGCCGGCACGGGTCGGGGCACTTCTTCCTTTTTCATCGTGGGCGCTCCTGGAGTGAGAGCGAACAACGCTGGATCGGCTGGGAGCGGAAACGCGGCAAGCTCGAGCAGCTCAATCGATTCCTCGTCGGCGAGTCAGCGCCCGAGTTGGAGGGATATCTCTGTGCAGGCGATCGCGCGCAGCTCGAGGGCATTCGGTTTGTTATTACCCTGGATGCCGATACCCAACTGCTCCGCGACACCGCCCGGCGCATGATCGAGACGCTGGCCCATCCGCTCAACCAGGCGCGCCTTTCACCGGATGGTCGGCGGGTTATACGCGGTTACACGATCATTCAGCCCAGCGTCAGCACCTCCCTGCCGAGCGCTTCAGCGACATGGTTTTCACGCATCTTTGCTGATCCGCGCGGAATCGATCCCTACACGCATGCCGTTTCCGATGTTTACCAAGATTTGGTCGGGGAAGGCAGTTATCACGGCAAAGCCATCTATGAATTGCGGACATTTCATCGCCTTTTGTCGGGGCGATTTCCAACGGCGCACTTGTTGAGTCACGATCTGCTGGAAGGCAGCTACGTGGGTGTGGGACTGGCGACGGATATCGAATTGCTGGACGTCTTTCCGACGAGCTACATTGCGTGGTGGAGTCGGCAGCACCGCTGGATTCGCGGTGACTGGCAGATCATTGATTGGCTGAAGCCGCACGTGCCCGTCGGCGGCGGCAGGGGCGAACCCAACCCGCTCTCCGCTTTTAACCGGTGGAAGATCTTTGATAACCTTCGCCGCAGTCTGGTACCGCCGGCTACTTTTGCTCTACTTCTGGCGGGTTGGTGTTTCACATCCGCGCCACTGCTCTGGACCGGGATTATCGCGGGCCTTTTGCTATGGCCCGTCCTCAATTCTCTTCTCTCGCTTCTATTCCATCCGCCACCGCCCGGCACACGGTTCTGGCGCGAACCACGGGACCGCCTGCTGCGCTCTCTTTTCGCGATGCTATTCCTGCCGGATTACGCGGGCATGGCGCTCGATGCGATCGTTAGGGTCGCCTACCGGCGCATCAGGTCGCATAGGCTGTTACTTGAATGGGAGACGGCGCAAGATGCTCACCAGCGCGCCAAAAATCGACAACGCCAGTTTGTGCTCACCCGGCTTTGGATCCCGGCCACATGCGCGCTTATTCTCGCGGGCGCAGCTTGGTGGGGCACATCGGCATTGATGGGCGCGTGTCCGTTCCTCATTTTGTGGGCTCTCTTTCCTGTGGCGGTGATCCTGATCGATCGCCCGGCGAGGACCTGGCGCGGCGGAATTTTAACGGCGGACGATCGGCGGTTCCTGCGCGGGGCGGCGCGACGGACCTGGAGATACTTTGATGATTTTGTGGGGCCACAAACTTCTTGGCTGCCGCCGGACAATGTCCAGGAAACTCCAACGCGGGAAATTTTTCTGCGCACCTCACCTACGAACATCGGCCTTTGGATGCTGGCTACCGTAGCGGCAAATGACTTCGGTTACATCACAATCGACGACATGGTCACGCGCAATCTCGGCACGCTGGAGATCGTAGATCGGCTCGAGCGTTTCGAAGGCCACCTCTTGAATTGGTACGATCTGAATACGCTCCAGCCGTTGCATCCACGCTACGTCTCGACGGTGGACAGCGGGAATCTGCTCGCCAGTCTTTGGACTTTCGAACGCAGCTGCGACGAACTGGCCACACGCCCGGTCCTCGATACAGTCGCTCTGCGTGGATTAGCCGATACGCTTCGCGTGTTTCGGCAAGTCACGCAGGCCTTAAAGGAACCGGCAGATTATTCGGCGCTTCTTTCACTGGAGAAACTGACCGCAGATCAGCCGGCTAACCTGGAGGGAGTGATCCTGCGTTTGCGCGCGGCTCGAGCGCCCACGGAGGAACTGCTGAGGCGATTCCCCAAAGAGGGAAACGATCCGCGCGCCTACTGGGCGCAACAAATTTCGAAGCAGGTCACTGCGTGGAATGCTGTTGTCGATAAGTATCTGCGGCCAGTGGAAATCCTGATGGCGCCGCCGGCACAATTGATGTCGTTAGGCGACACGGCCCACGAATGCCGGCGCGAGGCGCTCGCTGCTACCTTTTCACTGCGCAACATCGTCATTGAAGGCATCCCTGGGCTCGTGCCGCTGCTCGCGTTTCATGACCGGCGAGAGCAACCCGAGATACCCCCGGCGGTCCGCGAGTGGCTCAATCTTCTCGTCGCCGAGGTGGAGCATTCACGCCAGAGGGGCTCGGAGCAGCTGGCGCGATTAGATGAATTGATCGCACAGTGCCGGCAACTGGAAGGCGGCATGGGGCTGCAGTTTCTTTACGATGAAGAACGGCGGATTTTTGCCATCGGATACCAAGTGGCGGAGCGTCGGCTCGACACGTCATTCTACGACCTGCTCGCGAGCGAAGCGCGCCTGACGAGTTTTCTGGCCATAGCACGCGGAGAAGTACCTGTGGAACATTGGTGGGTTTTGAGCCGCCCTTTTGGCTCGGCCTACGGCCGCCTGCCCCTCCTCTCGTGGAATGGGACGATGTTTGAGTATTTGATGCCGCTGTTGTTCACCCAAACGCACGAAAATTCGCTCCTCGATCGCGCCTGTTACGACGCCGTGCACTGTCAGATCGCCTATGCCCAGGAAAACAACGTGCCGTGGGGCATCTCGGAGTCCGCCTTCAGTGCGCTCGACCGGCATAACGTCTATCAATACCGGGCTTTCGGTGTGCCGGCGCTGGCTTTGAAACGCGGACAGGGAGAAGACCTGGTGGTTGCTCCCTACGCGGCAGCGCTCGCGCTCGGCGTAGAGCCGACCGCCGCGACCAAGAATTTGCGCCAGCTCGCCATCGACGACAGCTCAGCCCTGCTCGGCGACTACGGCTACTTCGAGGCAATTGATTATTCGCGGCGAACCGAACCCGGCGGCGCCGCTGGGATCAGCATTCACTGTTACATGGCGCATCACCAGGGCATGTCGCTCCTCGCCTACGACAATGCTTTAAACGGCAACACGATGCGACGGCGTTTTCTCGCCGACCCACGCGTTCGTGCAACCGAGCCGCTCCTGCATGAGCATATCCCGGAACAAATTTTGCCGACTACTGGTGAGGCGCACGAAGAGCGGCCCGTTGCCCGCAGCATTCCGATCGGCGGCCCGGCGGTCTTGGTCCAAACACCTGATCTTGCCTCGCCGCGCATTCAACTTCTCTGCAACGGGAAGTGTTCGGCCACGATCACGAGTTCGGGCGGCGGCGGCCTGCGCTGGCTGGATTTGGACATCACGCGGTGGCACGCCGACGCCACCTGCGAAGTGCCGGGCCAGGTTTGTTACATCCACGATTTAGAAAATGACACGCTCTGGAGCAACACTCATCAACCGGTGCCAATCCCTCAGCGCCGTTATACGTGGAGTTTTACCTCCGACAAAGCCGAGTTCCGGCGCAGAAGCGGACCGTGCGAGACGATTACTGAAATCGTCATCTCCGCCGAAGACGACGCCGAGGTGCGGCGCGTGACATTGGTCAACACTTCACACAAAACGGCTCGGCTCGAGCTGACGAGTTATCTCGAGCTCGCGCTCGCGCCGCACCGGGCCGATCGGGCACATCCCGCTTTCAGCAAGCTCTTCATCGAAACCGAATGGGTACCACATTGCCAAGCCCTCGTTGCCCGCCGCCGCCTCCGTGCTACGGACGATCGTCCGGTTTGGGTCGCACACCTCATGGTGGTGGAGTCATCGTCCGTCAGCAACTCGATCGAGTTCGAAACCGACCGAACCGAATTCCTGGGCCGGGGGCGTACGCTGGAAAATCCCGACGCGCTCCGTCGCAGGCTGACGAATCGCGTCGGCGCCGTGCTCGACCCGATTTTGAGCCTGCGCCGGGGCGTCACGATTTTGCCCAATCAGCGTTTCCAATTTGCGCTGGTCACGCTGGTAGCGGAGTCGCGCGAAGCAGTCATTGGGCTGGCCGAACGCTACTGTGACTTTCATACTTGTGGGCGCGCCTTCGAGACGGCTTGGACGCATTCCCAACTCGAAATGCGCCGGCTCCGCATTCGCCCGGGCGACGTGCAAACGTACCAACAACTAGCAGCGTTTATTATTTTTCCGCAGCCAGAATTGCGACCGCCGCACGCACGGCTCAGCCGCCGCACCGAAGGTCAACGCGCACTCTGGCGGCAAGGCATTTCCGGCGACGTGCCGATTGTCGTGGTCATGATCAGCCACCTCCACGACATCGAAGTGGTGCGCGAAATTCTGTCCGCGCACACCTTCTGGAATCTGCGCGGATTAAAGGTCGACCTCGTGCTCGTGAGTGAGGAACCGCCGAGTTACGAAGAACCGCTGACCGCCAATCTGCAGCGGCTGGCCGAAGGCCGCGCAGCCCTCATCGGCATGGATCGGCCCGGAGGCATTTATGTTCGCTCGGCGAGCAAGATGTCGAAGGAAGAAACGATAGCGCTACAAGCTGCCGCGCGCATGGTTCTCATCGCAGCTCGCGGCACCTTGCGCCAGCAACTGGCCTCAACCACACCCATCGCGACGAAACCGAAGCTGCTCTCACCTGGTCAGCAGTTCCGCGAAGAGCCCTCCGCGCCGCTCGCCTTCATGAAGCTGAATTATTTCAACGGACTCGGCGGCTTTACCCAGGGCGGAAAGGAATTCGTTATCTATCTTGGGCCCGGCCGCGACACGCCGCTCGCGTGGGTCAACATCATCGCCAATCCGAAGTTCGGCACCTTGGTTTCCGAGGCGGGCGCGGAATTTGTCTGGGGCAGGAACAGCCAAACCGAACGTCTCACCCCGTGGTTCAACGATCCGATCTCCGATCCACCGGGAACCGCAATCTACATCCGCGATGATGACATCGGCGCCCTATGGTCGCCAACGCCCCAACCGATTCGGGAGAAGGACGCCTATCGCACGCGGCACGGGCAGGGTTACACAAGATTTGAGCACAACAGCCACGCCATCGAACAGCGGCTCCTGACTTTCGTGCCGGTCGATGACGCCGGTGGCTTGCCGGTGCGCTTGCAGCGGCTGCGCTTGCGCAACAACTCTTCGCGCCGGCGCAAGTTGACCGTAACCTCCTATGCCAGGCTCGTTCTCGGATCCGACCCGGAAGAGACCGGCATGCACGTAGTCACGAAATGGGATCTGCAAAGCCAGAGCCTGTTTGCCCGCAACTCTTTCGAACTTGAGCTCTCCGAACGCGTCGCCTTCGCTAGCTCCACGCCCGCGCCCGCTTCCTTCACCGGCGATCGCGCCGCCTTCATTGGACGAAACCGCTCGCTGCGCGATCCCGCAGCGATGGGGCACCGGCGATTGACCGGCGACACTGGCGCTGGTTTGGATCCTTGCGCTGCGGTGCAGTTGACGGTCGAGATTGATCCAAACCAAACCACTGAGATTACTTTTCTGCTCGGCCAGGCGGACGACGAAGAAAAAGCGCGCGCTCTCGTGCAACGTTTTCGCGATCCGGACAACGTCGAATCCGCTTTCCAAGAAACCTGCCGTTGGTGGCACAGGCTTCTAAGCACGATCGAAGTGGAAACGCCCGAACTTTCCACAAATTTCTTGCTCAACCGCTGGTTGCTTTATCAGACGCTGAGCTGCCGGCTCTGGGGACGCACCGGTCTCTATCAATCGAGCGGAGCCTACGGATTCCGCGACCAGTTGCAGGACGTGATGGCACTGGTGCACGCCGCACCGCAACTCGCGCGCCACCACATTCTGCGGGCGGCAGCGCGACAATTCCTAGAAGGCGATGTGCAGCATTGGTGGCACCCCGATTCAGGCGCTGGTGTGCGCACCCGTGTCAGTGACGACCTTCTCTGGCTTCCCTTCGTCACGGCGCATTACGTTCGTACCACCGGCGACGATGCGATCCTCGATGAGACTGTTCCGTTTCTCGAAGCTAAACCCCTCGAGGCCCAACAGACAGAAAGCTTCTCCAGTCCGGTCACTTCCCACACGGATGCTACCCTGCTCGAACATTGCCGGCGCGCCATCGCGCACTCGGCCACCGCCGGTCCGCATGGACTGCCGCTTATCGGAGGCGGCGATTGGAATGACGGCCTCAACCACGTCGGACTCGGTGGCAAAGGCGAGAGTGTATGGCTGGCCTGGTTTCAGATTTGTGCGCTCAATGATTTCACCGAATTGCTCGCCCTGCGCGAACTCCACGACGAAGCAAAAGCCTGCCGTGCCCGCGTCGCATTACTCGCAAAGACGGTCGACGCTCAGGCTTGGGACGGAGAGTGGTATCGCCGTGGATACTTTGACGATGGCACGCCTTTCGGATCCAGGGAAAATGCCGAGGCCCGCATCGATTCGCTCCCGCAAACCTGGGCTGCAATTTCCGGCGCAGGCGACTCGAATCGCGTGGACGTCACTCTTCGATCGCTGGAAGAAAACCTAGTGCGTGAGGCCGACGACCTGATCTTGCTTTTCGCTCCGCCTTTCGACAAAACCACCGCCGACGTCGGCTACATAAAGGCTTATCCGCCTGGCGTCCGGGAAAACGGCGGCCAATACACCCATGCCGCCACCTGGGTAGCAATGGCTTTTGCTCGCCAGGGTAATGGCGACAAAGCCGTCCGACTTTTGCGGATGCTAAATCCCGTCGAGCACGCCCGCGACGAAAAGGGTTGCCAACGTTACAAGGTCGAGCCTTATGTCATGCCGGGCGACGTTTACTCGTTAGCCGGCCGTGTCGGCCGCGGTGGCTGGACTTGGTACACTGGCGCGGCGGCTTGGACCTATCGCGTCTGGCTCGAAGAAATTCTAGGATTTCAACGCCGCGGCAACTCGTTTACCATCAACCCGGTCATACCGAAAGATTGGCTTGGCTTCCGTTTACGATACCGTTTCCAGAACACTATTTATCGCATCACAGTCGAGAATCCAGAGCACTGTTCCCGAGGTGTTACCCTCTTGGAATTGGATGGAGTCGTGGCGGCCGACAAAATCGTGACGTTGCGTGACGACGCGCTGTCTCACCAGGTGCGCGTTGTGCTGGGGACCAAATCGCCGGCGTAAGCTAGCTGATTCAGTGCTGCACAGAAATGCTAGCCAAGCATCACGGATCCGCGCGAAAAATCGAGCGGCACGTATCAACACAGCCAGGCACTCTCTATTATTGCGGCCTTCAACGCTTCGATTACATCTGGGGAGAAATACGCCGATCGCCAGTTTTTTCAGCCACGGTCGCGCAGCGTTTTCTCACCGCTTTCCCGTGCGCAGTGAGCGCAACAAAATGTTTTGCCGCCGCTTTCAAGTCCGTGCCCGATGATGCGGCAGCCACAATGATTGCATTGAGGCGCCATCATGTGGATTGCGCATTCGAAGCTGTCAAAAGCGAGCATTTTGCCGTCGCGTTTAATCTCGAATGTTTTGTCGTAGTCGTTTCCGCAGTGTGCACATTTCGCCATAGGTTTTCTCCGGTTCAGTTTTTTGAAATACGTTGCATTCTGGCCGGCACCACAAGAACCGGGCACTCAGCATGCCTTAAGACTCGCTCGGCCACACTTCCCACCAGAGCATGCTGAACACCGGTGCGACCGTGAGTCGACATTGCGACGAGATCGGTTTCACGTTTTCGACTGCGACTGCAGATTTCATCAACCGGCATACCGATCGAGACTTCAGTCCGGCAGCTTACATCAGCGGGGATGTGAAGATCCTTGAATTGTTGCATCAGCTTTTCAGCTGACAGCCAATCTTCCTCAAGAACCGCTGCGACACACTCACGCCGCGGCTCTTTGAGTTTTCTGGACGCACCTTAAAGCCCGATGCTATTTCGGCTCTGTGGCGCGCAACCGCTTCGCGAGAGCCTGAAGGAGCTTCCACGCGATAGCACTGTTCCTTTCGACTAGCGGGTCGAAACTCCCAGAAGGTGAGCCCGTAGCAAACCAAGTCAGTCGCAGCGGTCACCGTGGCCGAAACGGGGGCCGCCGTCTATGCGCTCCGCGTTCTCAGCGGTGTCGCCGATAGGACCTTCTTCGGGGTCGATTTGGCACGGAAACATTTCGGAATTGATTGCCGTTGCGCCGGAACGCGTCGCCGTTTCCTCGCGGAGAATTTCCCAGCAATCGCGGCTCGATTTTCGCCGGCCGGCCAGCCCGCGGTTCTCCTCGGCGCCGTTCTTCACGCGGCGGCGCGGGGGCGTGATAATCAAACCCGTCGGCTTTCTTTCGCACAATGCCGCGACCGATGAAGCGCTCGAGCGAACGCAAATGCCCCTGGTCTTCTGGCGTGACAAAGCTGACGGCATCGCCGACGGCGTGCGCTCGACCTGTCCGGCCAATTCGATGCACGTAATCCTCCGGGTGCATGGGAAAGTCGTAATTCACCACATGCGAGATGCCGTCGACATCAATGCCGCGGGCAGCGATGTCAGTGGCGACAAGGACGCGCACTGCGCCCGATTTGAAATCCTTTAAGGCGCGCAGGCGCTGATTTTGCGATCGGTTCGAATGAATTGTCCCCGTCTTGATTCCGCCGCTTTCGAGTCTTCGCGCAATGCGATCGGCGCCGCGCTTTGTTCTCGTGAAAACAAGGACGGTGTCGAATCGCGCATCGGCCAGCAAATGAATAAGAAGCCCCGATTTCAAATGCGGACTCACTTCGTAAACAAATTGCGTGACCGTGTCCGCCGGATTGGCGCGACGACCAATCTCGATCAGCTTCGGCGACCGTTGAAACTCGTGCGTTAGCTTTTCGATTTCTCGCGAAAGCGAGGCCGAGAACATCAACGTCTGCCGTTCTCTTGGCAATGCTTTGACGATTTGCCGTATCTGCGGGAGGAAACCCATGTCCAGCATCCGATCGGCCTCATCCAGGACGAGAAACTCAATTCCTGAGAAATTCGTTTGCCGCTGTTGCATCAGATCAATCAGGCGACCGGGTGTCGCGACCACCAGGTCCACTTCGGCACGGAGCGCCGCGATCTGCGGGCGTTCACTCACTCCGCCGTAAATCGTTGCCATTCGCAACGACAGATGTTTCGCATAAGCGCGCACATTTTCTTCGATCTGCACGACGAGCTCGCGCGTGGGCGCAACGATCAGAGCGCGCGTTCCGTGTCGCTGCGCGTTGCTGGCCATCAACTTCGTCAGGATCGGCAGAACAAACGCGGCCGTTTTTCCGGTACCTGTCTGTGCGATACCGATGACATCATGCCCGGCCATGACCTCGGGAATAGCGGCGAGTTGAATTGGAGTCGGCTGCGTGTATCCGGCTTCGTGGATGGCTTTGAGGACTTGAGGCGAAAGTTGCAGCGCGTGAAATGGCATGGCAATCGCCACCATCGCCCAACGCACTCAACTCTCAACGCCTCGTCACGCCGTGGGCCCCACGCCTTGCGCATGCGCGGGGAATGAGATTTGCTGATCTCCAGTCCTGTTTGATGTTGTGCGCCAATGCGCAGTTCTGCGAGGGATCGAGCGCTGGTAGTAATATATAAAGGGAGAGCCGGTCGGGCCCGTCCGCGTTTTAAATTGGCGGCTGCGTCGAAACTCGCCGAGAACTTACTTGGTGCAGCAACCCTTCGGGCATTTCGCGCAGGGTGGGCACGGTGGACAAGCCTTCGCCTTTGGTGTCGCTGCGTAGGAAGAGCCAAACGACAACGCCACAGCGGCGATAAGCAAAATAGCCTTCTTCATGCTCTAATTATCAGATGCTCTGCGCGATAAAATGCCCGACATCGAGCGTCGTGACGATCGGGCCATCAATTCGGAAAATGACGCGAAGATCCGCGCTTGTGGACGCGATTCGAAGCCCATCTAAAATCTACCCCATGCAATTAATCAAACTTTCAAAAAGCGGAAATCTCATCGACGCGGACGCAGTTTCGTTTATCGGAATCACTCAAACCAACGCTGGACACGCAATTAAAGTATTCGTCGGCAGTCGCGAAACTGACATAAACGGCGAGGATGCCGACAGCTTTCTCATGTCATTTCACAGTTACACCAAAGCAGACGTGAGCGGTCTGCAAAGGTGGATTCCGAAGCGAGAGAAATCGTAAGACTTGGGTTGCGATTAGAACTTCTATCGACCGTCGATAGCAGTCTTGGATGGCAAAGAAAACAGAACACCGTTTTTTCCACAGATTTGCGCCAGAATTACGCAATAACGCGAAGTCGATGTTTCGATTTCGAATCGCGTTACGGTCGCGCCAGATAATCTCAGCCCAGTCTGGTATAGTCTTCGACTCTCTTGGCGTTCCTACTTCTGAATAAGAAGTTGAGGCGGGGAGAGGTTGTATTCTGGCAATTATCGGCTATAATAAAACTAAGTTTCTCGACTGATTTCACCAAAGTGGTGAGCGGGTTAGTGCAAGCGGACTGGCATAGCTGGAAGCCCGAGATCGGATAGAAAGCGCCCGTTAACTCATTATGAAGTCACATCTCGTCCAAGCCGCGTCCGAAGTTATTCCAAATCAGCAAATCCTCGTGAACATGGTCTCTCGACGCGTTCGACAGCTTTGTCTCGGTCATCGGCCAATGGTGGAATTTGTTCCCGGACTCGGTCACGCCGATATCGCGCTGTCCGAGATCGCCGCCGGGAAATTGTCATTCGAATCGACCCTCGGTCAGAACGGGCAAGGTGCCGCCACCCACGTGGTGGAATTTCCCGGAATCGTGGTCGAGAAAAAGACGAAGAAAAGAGCAGCGTAGCAGCACGGAGCTCGGAACTGGGGAGGTAGGAGTTCGAAGCCAGGAGTTTCCTAACTTCAATCCTCTCCTTGAGGGAAAGGCGGACCAGAAAACAGGAGGTAAGAGCACTGAGCAGCCAAACAAATGCAAAAGAAACATTTAAACACATCTCGACGTGAGCGGTTGTTGGTATTGGTAGACGAATCGAATGTTGGCAGTTCGGTGCGCACCGCCGGACGCGGTCTGGATTGGTTGAAACTGCGCGATTTTTTGGCCGGCCAGACTACTGGACGGGATTTGATCGAGATGGTGGTTTATGCCGGATTGCCACCAGCCATGCCGATCTGGCAGGAAGAGCGCGATAAGAAAAACAAGTTTGCGCAGTGGTTGCGCTCCAATGGATTCATGGTTGTGACCAAAGATGGAACGCCGGCCGAGGAAGGCCGTTATAAGGCGAACGTGGACGTGATGATGGCTATGGACGCGCTCGAGCTTTCGGTGGAGATGCAGCCTGATGTCGTCATTCTGGTCACCGGTGATACGGATTTCGCGCATCTGGCGATCAAATTGAGGCGGCGCGGGATCCGTGTGGAAGTGGCCTCGGTCGCGCAAAATCTCGGTAATATATTAAGATCGGCCGCGAACGAAGTGATCGATCTGGCGCCATTATTTCGGACGTTCGAGCTGATCAAAGTAGAAGAGCAAAGGCTGCGGCCGGACGGAGCGCAGCGACATCAGTCGCAACCAGCGAGACGGCGTCCAAGATTTCGGCCAAGACCGCAGCGAACCTAGCGTTCGTAAACTCGGAAACGGAAAACGAAACGGGAAAACGGGGTCAGATCTAAATATTTGGCTGATCCTCGACCGTTTTCCTCGTGATCCACAGGCGAAAGCAACGGCGGACGCCGGGAGCTGGTTCTCCGTTTTCCGCCCGCTATACCCCGATCCGCGATTTGTGGATCTCGTGCGGCGGCTTCATCTCGACCCCGCGACAGCGTCGAAGGAAGAGGATGGCCTGTGAGACCTCGAAATTTCGTCGCCGAACTGAAGCCGCGTACTATCTAGATGATAGATTCGCCTGAACTCAAGTTCGACATCCGCCAAACCGATTCGGCAAGATGACGTTGTGCGGCAAACCCCGGGGCTAGATTCTTGGGCGCAATTGGGGCCGAAAAGTGTCCAAGCATCGAAATTGAGCGGAGGCCTTGGTTCCCAGTATTTCGCTATAACACACTGCTGATAAGCGTTTTATATAGAGTGCACGGTGAGGATTTGGGGAAGTAACACCCTCTAATCCAATTGTTACCTCACCATTGTTCTCGACCACACCCATCACGTCATCGCACAATTTTCGCACGTCGGCCGGCTTGTCTTCTTCGCTGGCAAATTGCTCGCCATTGAACACGAACTTCTTCTTCACCGCGCCCTCGTGCAGGGCTTTTTCGTAGGCCACGCGGATTGTGCGCGGCAATTGGGAGGCGCTGAAATATTCCTGGCCGTTGTAACGAATCTTGGTCTTCGGCGCGATGCTCACTGCCGGCGGAAAAGATAGCAATATACCTGCCAGCGGCGTCGCACGGACGCTGCTTGTGATAAATTCCACCCGGTGATCACCGCCGCCGCTCAACAAAGGATCCATGCTTCGGGGTGCAATGTTCGTTTCGATAATCTGACCCGCCAGCTTTATGCCACCGACGCTTCCATTTACCAAATCGAGCCGCTCGGGGTTGCTTTTCCAACGACGTCCGAGGAAGCGAGCACAGTGATTAGAGCTGCCGTGGACGAAAATGTTTCAATTACGCCGCGCGGAGCCGGAACCAGCTTAGTCGGAAATTCGATTGGTGACGGATTAATCGTCGATTTCTCGCGCCACAATCACAAAATCGACAATCTTAACATCGATGAACGCTCGGTCCGCGTCGGCGCTGGGGTTGTGCTCGATCAATTGAACGGGTTCCTTAAGCCGCGCGGATTTTGTTTCGGACCTGACGTCGCGACGAGCTCGCGCGCGACTATTGGCGGAATGATCGCCAACAATTCCTCCGGCGCGCATGTTCCGATCTACGGAACGACCGCCGATCACGTTCTTTCCACCGAAATTGTTATGGCGGATGGCCGAATCGTGGAGATCAGCCCAAAGCACGAAGCGTTGCGCGACGAACGAGCCAAGATCGACAGCCTTGTTCGTGCGCAGGCGGCGGAAATGGCCGAGCGTTGGCCACCGGGATTGTTAAAACGCTGGCCGGGGTATGGAATCGAGCGATTTTCTCGCGCGCCAAACAACCTGAACGAAATTCTTGCCGGCAGCGAAGGCACACTCGCTGCAATTTTTTCTGCGGCGCTTAAGATTTCGCCGCTTCCACGTAAAAAAGGACTCGGTCTGATTTTTTTTGCGTCGGTCCGAGAGGCGATGGAGGCGACAGTAGCGCTTCTCGATCTCAAACCGGCCGCGATTGAACATATCGATCGTCCGCTGCTCGATCAAACAAAAGGGCAACTCCATTTCCAGCCCGCCCGCGATTTGATGGAGCTGGACACGCAACCGTGTGACGCGCTCCTGCTTATCGAGTTTTACGACGATGTCGATGAGGGATTGTCGAGCCTGCAATCCCGCAAACTCGGACTGCGGACAATAATTTGCCGCAACCAGAACGAAATGGATCTCGTTTGGATGGTGCGCAAAGCGGGGCTCTCGCTGTTGACCGGTCGCGTCGGCCCGGCGAAACCGGTCGCGTTCATCGAAGACGCAGCTGTCCGCCCGGCGCAACTTCCCGATTACGTCCGCGGTTTGCAGTCGATCATGAAATCACTGGGGCTCGAAGCGAGCTATTATGGACACGCTGCAAGCGGTTTGCTTCACGTGCGACCGATTCTCGATCTTCACAGCGCGGATGACTTGCAAAAGTTCCGGCGGGTTGCGGATCAAACTTCCGCGCTCGTTCGCCAATTCAAAGGTTCGATCTCGGCCGAGCACGGCGTCGGAATCGCGCGCACCGAATACATGCGCGATCAACTCGGCGACGCGTTGCTCAACGTCATGCGCGAGATCAAGCGCACCTTCGATCCGAAAAACGTTTTCAATCCAGGAAAAATTTTCGGCTTTACCCACAAGATCGACAATCACCTGCGCAGCAATTTCACTAAGCCAATTGCGTTGCCGTTCGAGCCGCGGTTGGCGTTCGCGTTCAAAGACCGATCATTCGTCGGGAACCTCGAACAGTGCAACGGCTGCGGCGGTTGCAGGAAAGACACGCCGATTATGTGTCCGACATTCATCGCGACTGGCGACGAAGTGATGTCCACGCGTGGCCGCGCGAACATCATTCGACGCTCGCTCGAGCTCCACGGTAACGGACACGATCCGTTGAGATCGGCCGAGCTCGACGCTGCGCTGAGCAATTGTCTTTCCTGCAAAGGGTGCACGCCGGAATGCCCTTCGAACGTGAATCTTGCATTGTTGAAAGCGGAAGTGCTTTACGAGCGCTGGAAACGCGACGGCTTGCCGTTGCGCGAACGTCTCTTCAGCAATGTCGATTTATTTGGCCGAATCGCTTGCCTGGTTCCGTGGCTCTCAAATTCGGTTCTCCATCTTCGGCCGGTCCGCGGTTTCATGGAAAAAAACCTCGGCATTTCCGCGAAGCGTTCCTTCCCGCATTACGCGCGCGAACGGTTCGATCGTTGGTTCGCGAGAAATGCGAAACGACACAGCGCGAGTGCGTCGCGCGGCAAAGTGATCCTCTGGGATGACACGTTTGTTCGATATTACGAACCGAACATCGGGATTGCCGCGGTGAAGGTGCTCGCAGCGCTCGGGTTCGAAGTTGAACTCCTGAAAGATCGGAAATGTTGCGGCCGACCGGCTTTCAGTCAGGGAAATCTCGACTCCGCCGCACATGTGGGGCGGCATAATGTCCAGCTTGCGAACACGACGGACAGCGCGGCGCCCCTCATTTTCCTCGAGCCGTCCTGCTGGTCGATGTTCATCGAAGATTATCGTGAGTTGAAAATTAAAAGCGCGGAACAAATCGCGGAGCGTTGCTTCCTGTTTGAGAAATTTGTGGAAGACTTGTTGGAGCGCGAGCCGGATGCGCTTCGATTCAAGGAACGCGAAGCAAACGTGGCGATTCATGCACATTGCCACGTCAAGTCACTCACCAAACCGGAATTCATGACCCGACTGGTCGAACGATTGCCTGGGCGCCGCGCAACTTTGCTAGACACCGGCTGCTGCGGAATGGCGGGGGCTTTCGGCGCGCTTGTCGAAAAATACGATCTGTCGAAGCAAGTCGCGTCCGATTTAATGCGCAAAATCGACAATCAACATGCCGATATCGTGATCGCCTCGGGAACAAGTTGCCGCCACCAGATTCTCGATCTGAGCGAGGTCTGGCCAAAGCACATGGCCGAACTGCTCGCAGACGCGACGGTAGATTAACCTCTGGGCTTCGGCGGCGCCGGTTTCGCAGCTTCGCCCGGTTTTGGAGGCTGCGCTCCGCCCGCAGACGCTTCGCCGGGGAGTTCAGTGTCTGCTGGAACCGCGAGAATGTCAGGCTCGGTGTACGATTCGGGATGGCTCGCCAATTCTTTGCGCAGCGTGGCAATCTGATCGGCAGTCACAGGACTCGCCTGATTTCCCCACTCGCTTCGTTCGTAAGTCAAAACGTCGGCAATTTTTTGATCGGTCAACGTCTTGTCCCACGGTTGCATGACCGCAGTGCCGTATTGCTGTCCTTTCACTTTCACCGGCCCTTGCAAGCCTTTCATCACAATCATCGCCGGACGACGCGAACCACCTGTCGTGAATTCCGAACCAGCGAGCGGCGGATATTGGCCGGGAACGCCCTGACCGTTGGCCTGATGGCACGTCTGACAATTTGCCGAAAAAATCTTTTTGCCGCGATCACGCGGCGAAAGCTCAACCTGCTGTTCTCCGCCGGCAAGACCACCGGCAGTTTTTTTTGCGGGCGGCGGTCCCATAAGCGGATCGAGACCATCGCCGGAAAAATTTCCGGAGTAACGGCCGAGATAAGCGCCGCCCGTAAAAATCGCGAGGCCATAAACGGCGATCAACCAAATTGAGAGGGGTTCGAGTCCGACGCGCGGTTCACGTTTCTCCCGCTGAATCGCAGCGTGCACTTCATGAACGTCGGCGGTTTCGCCGTAGTCCATTCCTTGGCGCGTCAACGATGAGGGATTATGAGGTTGGTCGTTCATTTCTTTGCAGGCGCTGGCGGAGGAGACCCGGCTGGCGTAGCCGGAGGCGAAGCTGCTGGTACCGGCGCCGCGCCTCCCGCACTCCTAACTTCCTTCAGTGGATGCGATTGATGGAGTGACATCAGGTATGCGACGAGACATTTGGCGTCGTAGCTCGGAACAATTTCCCAACCGGGCGGTGGCGCGTCGGGTCCAGTCAGTTGAAGTGCGTTGGCCGAAGGTTCGCCACTAATCTGATGTTTCTCGTAGAGAAATTTGTAGGCCGGCATCGTGGAATCGAGGTTGTCGGGACTCATGCTGCGCGGCGAGTAGAGATGTCGATGATGCCAAGCGGCAGAATAAGCGGGCGGGACTCCATTCGGACTCGGTGTTGGTGAAGGATTCGCACCTGTGGCCTGCAGTGCTGGCAAAGTTGTCGGCGGAGCCGACACGCCTGGTTTAGTAGCGGCAACATTCGCCCTTGGCGCAGGCGATTGTGGAGCAGCCGGCGAAGCGGCCGGAGCAGTTCCAGCTGGCACCGTGGCCGGACTTTCTTCTTCTCCGGGGGCGGCCTTGGCAATGTCCGCCAGGTCGGGACCCATTCGTTCCTGCCCAAGTTGCACCGGTCGATCAAAAATATAATCGCGCGGGGCACTGCGGCGCCCAGCCCATTTTGGCCGAGGCGACGGACCCGCATCGCGCGTACGGTCGAGGTCGGCGGAAACGTAGTCGGGTCGAACTTGCTGGCTGTGGCAATAAATGCAGCCGTTCGCGGCGTAAATACGCCGACCGCGCTCGGCCATTCCCGATTTCGGCATGGGATAAATGTCAGTGCCTTCCTCGTCCATTTGCGGATTCAACGCGCCAATCTGCATGTTCGGAATCACCGTCAGTCCGACCCACGAGAACGCGAACGTTCCAAAAAGCCCGAGGAAAAGTGGAAGGAGTCCTTTCATAAGGGGGACTCCGATCCTTCCGCCTCAACAGGATTCAAAAACGTCGGCACCGTCGAAGTGCGACCCAATCCGAACAACATCAGTCCAAAATGGAACGCGAAGATAAAATGCGAGATCGTCAATAGCAGCGCCGCCAAAGTGCGCCCCCGCAAATACGGCAAAACGCTGGCCGCACTTTCAATGAATGGCATGGAGGGGCTCTGTTCACTCGAGCCCTGAACAAAGCCGCCGGCCAACAACATTAACGACATCAACCCGACGCCGTAAGCCGACGCCCAGAAGTGGAGCTTGATCAGCGTAGCGTAACGCCATTCGCGACCAACCAATCGCGGAACGATATAATACATCGAGCCAAAAATGATCATCGTGAAAAACGCGTAAAAGCCCATGTGCGAATACGCGATGGTCGCTTCCGTGAAATGCACGTAACGCGCCGTAGATCGGAGTGAAATTAAAATTCCGACCACACTAAAAACCGTATACGACATGGCGCCGAAGACGGTGAATCGCAGCGTTGGACTGTAACGCATCACTGGAAAATATCCCTGCATCGTCATGTGATGATTTAATCCAACGGTCGCAACCGGAATGATGGTGAGAATGGTTGCGGCAATACTGGCAGTGATCATCCAGGCCGGAAACGGTCCATCGACGAGGCGTTGCATTCCGGTCCAGCTCGAGAAAAGCGCGTAAGTCCAAAATCCGATCGTCGCTAAATGATAACTGTAGACCGGACGCCCAATTACTTTCGGGATCATGTAATACGCCGTGCCGAGCGCAATCGTCCCGAACCACAGAAAGAGCAGATTATTTCCGTACCACCAGCCAACGGCCGCCTGCAACACCCCTTGCACTGGCGCGACGAACAACATCGCTTGCGCGGCAGCGTAGAGCCATGGGAACCAAAGAAACGCACCAAGCAAATACCATTGCGTGATGTAAATCTGATTACCCCGCCGGAAACGGAACATCAGCACCGCCCAGGACATGATTAACGCGTAAGCGACGAAAAGGACCAGCGCGGCATATGGCGGAAATTCCAACCATTGATAGCCCGTGCTGTAGCCCATCAGGATGGCGACCACGCCAATCAGCACGCCGATATTCCAAAACCAAATGCCGGTCACGATCAGCAATGGATGTCGCAACGTCGTCCGGCAAAGCCGCGCCATTAGCCAAATGGCCGTGCCCATCGCGGCCATCGACGCCCATCCGTAAACCATGATGTTCATGTGCACCGGGCGGAGTCGACCCCACGTAAGGAAACTGACGTCCGCCATCCAATCGGGCGCGTGCAATTTGAATGAAACAAATCCGGCGAGCAGCGTTCCGATTAACAACCAAACCATTGCCGATGCGTAAAACATCAGCACCGGCACGCGCGTCGAAGCATCGATCCGCGCACGCTCGAGCTGTTCTGCGTCGGCGGCTGCGCCTGAAATCGTGGGCTCTTTCAACGATATGCCAGTGGCTGGAGTCATTCGTCAGGCGAGATTGAAATCGTCATTGTTGGGCGGGAGTTGCAGTGGCACTGCGAACCGGTAACGGACTTCCGGAAGGCGCGATTGACGCGGCGGGCGAAGGCGAAACGGCCGGGGCCGCCGGTGATAATTGCGGCGAGACGACCGCGGTTGGCTTCGGTGTCTCGCTCGCCTGCGCTGAAGCTGATGGCGCTGCCGGCAACGCCGCGGCTCCGCCCGGCGCGGCGAGAGCTATTGGCGTGGCGATTGGACCCGCAGGTACTGGTTTTTTGTTTGCCAGTTCTACAACGCTCAATTCCATCGCCCGCTCGACGGGCAGGCGCACCGTGCCCTTGTTCTTGTCGATCCAAGCGTAACCGGTCAGTGCCTTAGCGTCTTCATCGCGCGCGTCCTTAAGTTTTTTCAGGCGATTTTCGGCGCGCTGTTTTTCGTACGTGTCGCCGCGCTGCGCGGGCCCGATGATCGCGAGTGCAATCACACCGAACAGTGCAAACAATAACACCACGCCGAGCCAGGTTGAGAACGGCGCGGGCGATTGAACGTGCTCGGTATCGGCCATTTTCAATTAACTAGTTTCAACGATTCAACCAGGCGCGGGTCACGCACTGGAAAGAGCGATGCCTTGCCAACGATTCGCAAATAAACGAACGCAAGGGTTGCACCGATCCCGATGAGCGCAGCAAAGTCCCACAGGCTCACGTGAAGTCCGGTCCCGTGCAGCGCCGGCAGCACTACCAGATAGATGTCGAGCATCTGCATCAACAAAATCCATCCGGCGACGTAACAAAGCTGGTGCGGATGTTTCTTGATCGAGCGCAAAAGCAAAATCGCGAACGGGCCGAAGAATCGCCCAATCACAAGCAGCATGCTCAGGTACCACCACGATTCGGTGTTTCGAGTAAGAAAATATTGCGTTTCTTCTGGAATGTTCGCGTACCAGATCAACATGTATTGGCCAAAGCCGATGTAGGCCCAGAAAACGCAGAAGGCGAACATCCACTTCCCCATGATGTGGTAATGCTCCATCGTAACGACGTTTTTGAGATAACCGGCGTTGCGCAACGCACTGATCACGAGCACAAGGAGCGACATTGAACTGCCAGCCGCGCCAGCGAAGATGTAAACGCCGAACATGGTCGAGAACCAGCGGTAGTTCAGACCGAGTAGCCAATCGTATGCGCCGAATGTCAGCGACAGCGCGAACAGCGGCAGACTCACGAACGCGACCTTGCGCAGGCGAACCGTGAACAGCGGACCGCCATACTTGTCCTGCCGCACTGAAAAGCGGCGCAACAACTGCGACGCGATAATGAAGAAGCCAAGGAAAACGATGGCGCGCAGGATAAAGAAATTCAGATTCAAGTAAGCGCGCTTCGAATCGAGGTTCGCCTCATTTCCCGGCGCAATATTCATCCAGTCGTAGAGATGATGTCGCAAAAGCAAGATCGGAACGAAAAAGAGGGCCATCACGGCGATGAGCACGGCGATGTTTTCCAACTGCCGTCGCACAACCACCGTCCATTCCGCGTCCGTCGCGTAATGCACGATTGTCCAGAAGAAACAGCCGGCGCAAAGCGTGAAAAAATAGCCAAACGCGAACAGCCAGGAGAAGCTCAATTGCTTCGGGTCAATTGCCGCGCCTGCGCCGCACAGCGCCAGTCCGGCAAATGCGACCACGCCGAGAATTACCGACAATCCGGCGAAGCGGCCGCTCTCGAAATATTCGCCTTCCGGCGTTGGCGCGTTGTGCAAGCGATCGCTCATTTCTTTTTCACCTCCGGTTTGGCTTCGGGCTTCGCTTCCCCCGGTTTGTCCAATTCCGCGCGATGTTCGGGCGGCACGTCGGCGACCGTCCCTGCCTGACTTCGCTGCAAGGCCCGCAAATACGCGATGATCGCCCAGCGATCCTGCACCATGATGTTCGGGCCGTAAGCCATCATCGTGTTCTTGCCGTTGGTGATCGTGTTGAAAATTTCGCCGTCGGCCATTTTCCGGATCCGATCGTCCTGCAGGGTCACTACTGTCGCCAAACCGTACGATTTCGTGATCCCGTTGCCGGTCGCGGTTGCACCGTGACACATCACGCACGTGATGCTGAAACGTTCACGCCCGCGCCGGAGCAATTGCGGTGTGACCGGAATCGGAATTCCGGTTCCCCAGTAGTCGCCCATTTTCCCGGTGTCGATGTAATCGGTCCCGACACTGAATCCGTGTGGCATCGTATCGACCGCGCCGACAGGTGGTTGCGGGTTTGGCATTTCGTAACCGATCGGCACCGTTTCATTTATCCGCATCCGCGGACCACGGCCGTCCGCGAAAAAGTTGAGCGGCGATTGGGCGCGCACTTTCATTTGCCGTACCATGTCGGGGAAAATTTCCCACGGCTCGTTGGTGGTTTTTTCTCCGCGAAATCCGAGCACGGCCACAGCCGCGATCGTCACTAAGAGAGAAATTAAAAGGAAGGCGCGCAGAAACATCGCTTTAGTCCTCGTGCACAATGGTGATGTGTAGGCCGCCGCTGCGCTCCAGTAGTTCGTGCGCTTCGAGTTCGGTGAATCGCGGATCGCGCGCTTCGATGACGAGAAAGAATCCGTCGTTGGTCGCGCGCCTGAATCGTTCCCAGTTGAAAATCGGATGATGCGGTCGCGGCAGCCCGTTCATGATCAGCACGGCGAAGAACGCTGCGAAGGCGGAGAAGAGCACGGTAAGCTCGAACATGATCGGGAACAATGCCGGGACCGTTTGCCAGTCCCACGGTTTTCCGTGAACGATGAGTCGATAAAGTCCCCAGGTCGGTCCGAATTCGACGAGAATGGCGGTCAGCAGTCCGGAAATTCCGCCGCACAACACGACCGCGCTCAGCCACGATTTACCGAGTCCCATCGCGTCGTCCATTCCGTGAATCGGAAATGGCGAGTGCACGTCCCAACGCTTAAATCCGGCGTCACGAACCATTTTCGCAGCTTCATAGAGCGCAGCGGCGCTTGGATATTCCGCCGCGATTCCGTAAACCTCGTGACCGTAAGGCGTTTTCATGCGCGCTCCATTCCTCCGGCTTGAACGGGATGATGACCGTTAGGCGAATGCGCATGTACGTCCGCTTCCGGCAAAACAATTTTCACTTCCGACATCGCGATCATCGGGAGGAAGCGCACGAACAACAGGAACAGCGAGGTGAAAATTCCGAGTGTGCCGATGAACGTCCAGATGTCGACCCATGTTGGAATGAATAATCCCCACGAGGACGGAATGAAATCGCGATGCAATCCGCCAACGATGATGATGAAACGCTCGAACCACATGCCGGCGTTCACGCACATGCAGACGAAGTAGACTACCAGAATGTTGCGGCGGCACCAGCGGAACCAGAACAGTTGCGGCGAAAGCGCGTTGCAGAACAACATGCCGACCCACCAGTACCACCAGTACGGACCGAGCACGCGATTCCAGAACGCGAAGCGCTCGTAAGCGTTGCCGCTATACCAGGCTACGAAAAACTCCATTGTGTAGGCGTAACTGACGAATGAGCCGGTCAGCAAAATGATCTTCGCCATCTTGTCGATGTGCTGCGGCGTGATGATGTCGTGAAGTTTGAAAATCGCGCGAGCTGGAATGAGTAAAGTCAGCACCATCGCGAAGCCGCCAAAGATCGCGCCCGCGACGAAGTAGGGCGGGAAGATCGTCGTATGCCACGTAGGCAGGATCGACGTCGCGAAGTCGAAGGACACAACGCTGTGCACCGAAAGCACGAGCGGCGTGGAAAGGCCGGCCAAAAGCAGATACGCCATTTCGTAATGCCGCCAGTTGCGATTCGATCCGCGCCAGCCGCACGCGAAGACACCGAGCAGGAACTTTTTGATCTTCGTCGTCGCGCGATCGCGCAACGTCGCGAGATCCGGAATTAAGCCGGTGTACCAGAACAAAACTGACACCGTGAAATAGGTTGAGACCGCAAACACGTCCCACATCAGCGGGCTGCGGAAATTTTGCCAGATGCCGTAGTTATTTGGCAATGGCGCGAGATACCACGCCATCCAAACCCGACCGACGTGGACGCCGGGGAAAATTGCCGCGCACATGACCGCGAAGAGCGTCATCGCTTCGGCCGAGCGGTTGATCGAAGTCCGCCATCTTTGCCGGAGCAAATACAGAATCGCGGAGATGAGTGTGCCGGCGTGCCCGATACCGATCCAGAAAACGAAGTTAGTGATGTCCCACGCCCAGCCGACCGGATGATTCAATCCCCACGTGCCGACGCCGGTGGAGATTTGGTAGCCGAGACAGAACAAACCGAACATTGCGATCGAGCCAGTGATAGTGAAACAGACCCACCACCAGCGCGGCGCCGGTTGTTCAACGACGCCGGAGATGCGCTCCGTGATCCAACTGAAGTTGCGGCGATTCAACACCAGGGGCGCGCGTTGGAGCGGACGGTCGAGGGAACCTCCCGCCGCGCCTTCAATCACATCTCGTGTTGTCGGTATTTGGTCCATCGTTGGTTTAGATCGACTTCGTCACGCTTTCTCCTCCGGACTAGCGACGGCGATGTTGCCCGCGTCTGGCATTTTCGGATTCGGATTACGAATTCGTCCGAGATAACTCGTTCGCGTGTTCACATTCAAGTATTCGAGCAGCCGGTAGTTCCGGTCCTGCTGCTTCATCTGCGAAACTTTGCTTTCCGGATCTTTGATGTCGCCAAAAGTGATCGCTTCGTGCGGACAGGCCTGCGCACATGCGGTCGTGAACGAATCGCTCGGAATTTTCAGATTGTTGCCCGATGCGCCGGCGCGAACGTGCGCCGCGATTTTCGCTTCTTCTATCCGTTGCACGCAGAATGTGCATTTCTCCATCACGCCGCGCATCCGCACCGTCACGTTCGGGTTTTTCTGCATTTTGGTGATGTCAGGCGCACCCTTTTCGGTGAATGGCGCGATGTATTCGAGATAAATTCCGAACTCACCTGCGATTTTCTTTTTGCCGATCGGCCGCTGGTTGTAATCGAAGAAATTGAAGCGGCGGACTTTGAACGGACAGTTGTTTGCGCAATAACGGGTGCCGACGCAACGGTTGTACGCCATGACGTTCAGCCCGTCCTCGCTGTGGATCGTCGCGTTGACCGGACAAACGGTTTCGCAAGGCGCGTTCTCGCAATGCTGGCACATCATCGGTTGATGCACCATTTCGGGATCTTCCGGAAACTCGCCGTTGTCTTCGTTGAACGGCTTCGCGCTCGCATAATAGCGATCGATTCGGATCCAGTGCATCGCGCGTCCGTGCGACACCTGTAATTTGCCAACGATCGGAATGTTGTTTTCGGCCTGGCACGCGATGACGCACGCGCTGCAACCGGTGCAAACGTTTAAATCTACATTCATCCCCCATTGCTGCGGCGCGTCCATTGGCGGATGCGAGTAAAGCGAGAACAAATTCTTCGGCGGCTCGTCGATTCCGGCGCACTTTTCGACGAAATCGTTGTCTTCGCGGTAACCATCGAGCGTCGCTTCGCGAACCACGCCGCGGCCTTCGATGCTCCAATGCTCCTGGGTGCAAGCGAGCGGATATTTCTTTCCAACTTTCGTGACGCGCACGGCCTCGATGTTCTTTCCGTCGGCGACGACAAAATGCGGATTAACTGCGGTGCGCAAAAGGTAGGCGTTGAATCCAGATTCGTCCGCAATTGGTCCGGTCTTCTTGCGGCCGTAACCGAGCGGAATGGTAATCGAGTTGTCCGCGTGGCCGGGTGAAACGCAAGCCGCGATCACTAATTCGCGACGAATCGGCTGATCGTTTGCATCTTTGGCCACATCGTCGATCGACACCTGAATCAAATCGCCGGTCTCGATGTTCAATGACTTGGCCATGTTCGGGCTCAAAATGGCGGCGTTGTCCCAAGTCAGTTTCGTGATCGGGTCGGGCAACTCCTGGAGCCAGCCGTTGTTCGCGTAACGGCCATCGTCCATCGCATAACTGCGGACGAAAACGATTTCGGGCGAATCGGTGGTCGGCGCGGGCGGTGCGGCCCAAATTTGTTGCACAGCCGAAGCCGAGGCGCCACCATTGAAAGACGCCGGCCGATCTTTCAGCGCAATGTGCGACGCAAATCCGTCTCGCAAAAACGTCGACCACGCGGTCGGAGAATCTCCCGGCGGTTTTGTGGCGCGGAAAGTCTCCTGAACCAGCTCGGGGCCTTCGACTCTCGGCCGGCCAAGCAGCGCGCTCATCAATTCGATTTCGCTCAGCCCGCCAAAGAGCGGCAGAACCATCGGCTGGATCGCCAAATATGCGCCTTCCGAGGTCAGCGCGTCGCCCCACGATTCCAAGTAATGCGCCATCGGTACGTGCCAGTGGCTGATTATCGATGTCGAGTCCTCGTGATAACCGAGTCGCAGGACTTCTGGAACTTTCTTTTGCAAATCGACCCAATCAAGCATCGCTTTCTTTTCGGCGTCCTGCGCGATCGCGCGCGGCGCGTTGTAAACTGGATCGCCGCCGAAAATGAATAAAGTCCTGATTTCGCCGCGATTCATTCGATCGGCGAGCTGCAAGATGCTTTTGTTGTTTTCATTTCGCGCAAATTCTTTAACGACCACCGTGCGGCCGATATTTTTCAGCGCGGAATTAATCGCGTAAGCGAGCAACTGGGTGGCTACCGGTTGATCATGTCCGGCGAGCACGACACTCGCACCCGATTTGGCGACCAGATCTTTCGCTGCTTCGTTTAACCACTCGTCGTCGAGCTCTTCTCCACCTTCCATCGGCCATTTGATGGCGTTCAAGAGAGAACTCAATTCGGCATCTTTTGTCAGATAGGCGATTTTTGCAGCCATTGCCGCCGCGAATGCCGGAATCTGACTGGCGGCGCAGCGTACTCGATGGTCCGCCATTGCGCCGGTAATAGTGAACCGATTTTCGACCACGTAGAGCCGGTTCATCGTGTCGCTGGAGGACTTCACGCGCCGTCGCTGCGTGAACGCGCGCGCCCCTGTCAGATCGCCTTCGCCGCAATCCAAAAAGTCGCTGTCGAGCGCCAATACGACATCGGCACGATCGAATCGGAGAATTAATCGGACATTTTCGCCGAAGCTCGTGCGGGTCGCGTAATTTTGCGCGTCGCTAAGGACTGCGTCGTAGACGCACCACGTCATTTTCGGAAAGGCCTTTTCCAAATCGGTACGCAATCTATCGCGCGTCGGTGAGTGTACTTCTTCGACGAGAAACGCTAGCCCGTCACCGGTGCCGAGCTGACTGCGCAGTTTGTCGATGTAGGCGTCAAACTCAGCGCGCGTCGAATCCTTGCCTTGATGCACGAAACGCCGTGAGCGCGCTGGATCATAAAGATCGAGAATTGACGCCTGGGCAAAAACATCCGTTGCGCCCGCGCTCGCTGGATGCACCGGATTCCCTTCGAGTTTGATCGGGCGACCGTCGACTGTCGTCGCGATCAGCGGAATCGCGCCGCTACGGCGCGGCATTGCCGTCGCGTAATACAAAAATTTGCCGGGAATTGTCCACTCCGCGCTCTTGGTGAAGGGAACGAGGTGCATCTCTGGCCGGCGACAACTCGTTAGGCCAAGACCAGCCAGCGCCATGGAGGCGCCCATCAGTTTCATGAAATCGCGACGCGACCATTCCTCTTCGCTCATTTCGGAAGCGCCGGCTGGAAATTCGCGCTCGAGCCATTCCCGGAACTCCGGCGTGTTGCTGTATTCACCGAGACTGCGCCAATACTTCTTCCCGGTTAGCGGTTCAGGGGGATGTTGGAAGACACGTTTCATCGGTGACAGGTCTGGCAATTTGTGCTCGGGGCGATGTTCCAGCGTTCCTTCAATGTCTGACCGATCTCTTGCTGCGTCAGATGCTTCTTCTTTGTCCAATCGTTAGTCACGCTTTTTGGCTGTCCGTACTTCGCCACGAACTCCGCCGGTTTCACGTCGTCCGGTTTCCAATCAAGATTGAAAACTTCCTCCTGCGGGCGCAGAAAATTCTCGGGGTGGCGATGACACTCGAGACACCATGCCATGCTATGCGGCTCGGCTATATACACGCTCGACATGCGATTCACCGGACCATGGCAACTGAAGCAACTGATCCCGCGATTCACGTGCGCGCTGTGATTATAAAAAACGTAATCGACCGTGCGATAAAGCCACACCCACTCGACCGGCTTGCCGGTTTTCCAACTTTCGCGCACTGGCTCGAGCTTCGGGTTGTCCTTCTGCACCTGCGAGTGGCAGTTCATGCAGGTCTGCGTGTTTGGCACATTCGACTGCGCCGCCACTTCCACGAAGCTATGACAATAACGGCAATCCATCCCAAGCTGCGTGACGTGAATGTCGTGCGGAAACGGCACCGGCTGGGTCGGTTGATAACCAACCTTGGTGTATTTTGGCGTGACATAATACCACGTGGCTGCAGTTAAACCGCACGCGATCAAGATGCCAGCGACGGCCATTTGTAGAGGCAGCCAGTTCGTCCAGCGTGGGAAAAAATTCGCCATAAATCAGCGGACACCCTGTCCGGGCGAACAAGGCCGCCAATTTGGAAACGAATTCGCCTCTTTCTGAGGATGTGCGGACATCGAACGCCTCACTCTATAAATCGAAATTGCCTGGGGGAAAAGAAAACTCCAACATTGTGTAAATCCCACAGCGGCCCCTCTTCCCATACGGAAAAGTTGCCGCTACGCAAAATGATCTCGTCAAAACTTTGGGGAAGCGTCAAGTGAAAGCGCGAGTTTCTTTTGCTTTCGCGTTAATTTTTTTCGGCGAACCGAACTTGCCCGTCCGCGCTGCGGATGATGTCGATCTTCTGCTCGTTAACGGAAATGTTTACACGGTTAACGAAAAAACTCCGCACGCCGAAGCAATCGCGGTCAAAAAAGATCGAATCGTTTTCGTCGGTTCGAACGATGAGGCGAAGAAATTTCACGCTGCTCGCACTGTTGATCTCGCCGGTAGAACGTTGCTCCCCGGCCTGACCGACTCGCACTGCCACATTTTCGGAATTGGCGAACGCGAGCTGCGTTTAAACCTTGAGGGCACGAACACGCTTGACGATTTCTTGGCGAAAGTGAAAGAGCGCGTCGCGCAAACCGAACGCGGAAAATGGGTCTTTGGCCGCGGCTGGATCGAAACTTTCTGGACACCGTCACAATTCCCTACGCGACAAGATGTCGACAAAGTCGCGCCGAACAATCCTGTGTTTCTGACGCGCGCTGATGGACACGCATCGGTCGCAAATTCGGCCGCGCTCAAGATCGTAAAAATCGACAAGAACACGCCGAACCCTTTCGGCGGCGAGATTCTAAAAGATAAGCAGAAGGGCGAACCGACCGGGATGTTGCTCGACAGTGCGCAGAATCTCGTCCGCAAGAATATTCCGAAACCAACAACCGCCCAACGCGAGCAAACCTTGCTAACCGGAATTAATCGCGAGATCGGCCTCGGCTGGTGCGAAATTCAAAACGCCGGCAGCCACAAGGACGATGTCGATATTATCAAGAAGGTTTACGCCGACGGCAAAGCGAAGATCCGTTTCGTGAACTGCGTTTATGGACCCGGTCAAGAGGCGCAGAACTTTTTGAAAGAAGACGCGACACTCGACGCCTTCAATCACCACTTCACGCAACGCACGATCAAAGTTGTCTTCGACGGCGCACTCGGTTCGCGCGGCGCGGCATTGCTGAAACCGTACAACGACGCGCCGGAGACTTCCGGTTATTTCACCGAAAAGCCGGAAGATCTTCGACCGATGTTCGAGAAAGCTCTGCGTCGAGGAATTCAGGTCGAGACGCACGCAATCGGCGATCGCGCGAACCGCACGATTCTCGATCTCTATGAAAGCGCGTTCAAAGCAGTCCCGCCTGATCAACGGAAAATCAAGGAGCCGCGCTGGCGGGTTGAGCACGCGCAAATTGTTGATCCTGCCGATCTCCCGCGGTTTGCAAAGCTCGGCTTGATTCCGTCGATGCAACCGTCCCACGCGATCAGTGATTTGTTCTTCGCGCCGGCGCGGTTGGGAATGGATCGGCTCGCCGGCGCCTACGCGTGGCAATCGTTTTTGAAGTCCGGTTGCATCATCGCCGGCGGTTCGGATGCGCCAGTTGAACGCGGGGAAGCGATGATCGAATTTTACGCCGCGGTTGCGCGCAAAAGTATCAAAGGCGAATCGGCCGAAGGTTGGCACCCCGAACAAGCCGTCTTGCGTGAGCAAGCACTGAAAATGTTCACGATCTGGCCGGCCTACGCGTCGTTCGAAGAAAAAGACAAAGGCTCAATTGAAATCGGCAAACTCGCCGACTTCACGGTGTTGTCTCAAGACATTATGAAAATTAGCGAGCGGGAAATTCTGAAAACGCGCAATGAGATGACGATTATCGGTGGCGACGTGGCTTACGACGCGGGAAGAAAATAGACAGAATGAACAAAATTGTCAGAATGGTTCGGAAACTTTGACTTAGATTTTATCCATTCCGTTGATTCTGTGTGCTTCCGCCAAATAACAGGCCCTCCCATCATCGCTGCGATTCCGGCCGCCAGAAACACGTGACCGCCCATAAGTTGCCGATGAAGTAATAAACGAACGCGGCGGTGGCGAGTGGGAATAAAGCCAGAACAACAATGATCCCTTTCGGCGTTGTCGAAACTCGGATCGCGACAATCGCAAACACAATCGCGAGTACGATCGCGATGACCGAGTCCTGAAACCAGAGGACTTTCAATCCCTTACCGATGAACTCGGCGAGATTCGATTTCTCGACCGCGGCCGACATTCGCCCGTAGCCTCTCGTGTGCAGAAAAGCGCCGAACGCGAGACACAATGGCTGAAATCCCCGAGAAGCATTCGCGAAAGACTCTTCATCAATGTGCGAGCACGTAAATCGCGACCAGCGTCAGAAGAAAATACGGAACGAGAATCGCGGCGCCGGCGTAGTCCTTGGCCATGCGTTGACCGAGAAAAAGGCAGAGGATAGCAATCGCCGACGCGACGGCGCCGTAAAAAGCAATCGTAGTGTCATGCGAGAACAGGAACACGAGAAGTCCGATCCAGCTTAACGCCCCAGCTGCGACTTCGATGATCGTGAGAACTGTGAACAATAGCGGCACCATTCCAGCGAGCCGACTTTTCGCGAAGTGCCCGCTGAGCCAGCTCAAATTTCCCTGTCGATCTACGATTTTGTCGATGCCGGATTGCAAAAACAGAATCGCAAGAAACGCCGAGACGAAAAGCTGCAACAAATAAAGAGCTAAGCTTGGCACGTTCATCTTGTCACGTCGACCGAAGTGGAGACATCTCTAATTATTTCTGGTCAGAAATAGCAAGAGATTCCTCGACCTAGCTCGGAATGACAGAAGTGGGCTACGAATACAAATATTCGTCGTGGTACTCGCGTTGAGGAGCGAACTGGACGTGTTCGTTGCCGTTCTCGGGATATTCGAAGATTTTTCCTTCGTAATTGCGGATCACGATCTTCTCGTTGTCGTGATAGAGAATGTAGCCGGGATTGATCGGCACTTTCCCGCCACCGTCCGGCGCATCGATCACGAATTGCGGCACCGCGTAACCGGTGGTGTGACCGCGCAGGCCTTCAATAATCTCGATTCCCTTCGCGACCGATGTGCGCAGATGCGATGAGCCGTTAATCAGATCGCATTGGTAAATGTAATACGGACGAACGCGACACATAAGCAGTTTATGGACGAGCGTCTTCATCGTCTCGAGATCATCATTCACGCCTGCGAGTAACACGCTTTGATTTCCAAGCGGAATGCCGGCATTCGCGAGACGTCCGAGCGCTTGTTTTACCTCAATCGTCAGCTCGCGCGGATGATTCACGTGCACGCTCATCCAAAGCGGATGGTGCTTGGCCAAAATCGCGCAAAGCTCGGGCGTAACACGTTGCGGCAAAAAAATCGGGACACGCGTGCCGATCCGGAGAAACTCGATGTGTTTGATTGCGCGCAGTCGCGTCAACAACTTGTCGATCTTGTCGTCGCTGAAAATGAGAGCGTCGCCGCCGCTTAAGAGGACATCGCGCACTTCGGTGCGTTGTTCGAGATAACGGAATGCTTCTTCGAAATCGGTGTGCAATTCCTGCTCGCCCACGCCGCTGACAACGCGACTCCGAGTGCAGTATCGGCAATAAGCGGCGCAACGATCCGTCACTAAGAAAAGCACGCGATCCGGATACCGGTGCACAAGCCCCGGCACCGGCATGTGCGAGTCCTCGCCGCATGGGTCGGCCATATCGTACGGCGACGACCAAGTCTCTTCGACACGCGAAATGACTTGACGCCGAATTGGGTCGTCCGGATTTTTGCCGCGTGGAATCAGGTTGAAAAAGTGCGGCGTGACCGCGAGCGCAAGTTTGTCGCCGCTCAACAAAACGCCGCTTCGTTCCTCGTCGCTAAGATCCACGTAGTGCTCGAGCTGAGTGAGCGAGGTTACGCGGTTTTTCAGTTGCCATTTCCAATCGTTCCAAAGTTCGGGCCTGACCTGCGGCCAATAGCCGGGCGCATGCGAGACGAACACTTTCCCATCGCCGTTCCCAAGGGTTTGCATTTGAATAAGGATCGAAACGCTAAGACCGGTCAGACTTGTGTCAACGCGCGCACTGCTGAGTGCGCCGCGCACTTGATTGGAGTCGGATTTGCCCTTATTGAACAGCTACGACGGTGCCGATTGGAATCTCGGCAAAAAGTTTTCGCGCGGTTTCGCCGGGCAAACGAATGCACCCATGCGACGCCGGATAATTCGGCACCACGCCTTCGTGCATTCCGAAATCGAGACAGCTTAAGCGCATGAAATACGGCATGTCGACGTGATAAATCGTCGAACGGTGATTGCGCTCCTTGTCGGTAATCACGAAATAGCCGCGCTTTGTCGAATAGCCACCGCGGCCCGTCGAACAAACTGAATGCAACACTGGGACGCCGTCTTTGATGAGCGCCATGTGCTGCGACGCGAGCGAAATTTCGATGCGAAGTTTCTCCGGGTCAGGCCCGCTGCCGAGAAGCACCTGCGAGGCTTGCCAATGTCCGAGTTCAGCCGCGAAATAAAGCGCGATCATTTTATAGCGGCCGGTCGCGCGACTCTTGTCAGCGCCAGCCTGCAAGAGTCCACGGAGGTATTCGGTGCGGCCCAATCCCGCGGCTATCATCAGACAAGATACGTTTCGGTCATCTTCGATGTAATTGCGGAACGATTTGGACGGCAATGAGTCGAGAAATTCCGTGTCATATTTCGCCGCCAGAATTGTGTTCGGGTCAGCACCGCATTCCAGCAATGTCGTGAATAAAGGCGCGTTATCGGTCGCAATTGCGTAAGCCAGCAGCGGAACGCGCTTTCCTTCTGGCGTCGGCGGAGGGATATGCTTCGAAAGCAGCAGTCGAATCGAATCGCGATCACCGAGACGCAGCACATTGTCGAGCGCGTGCAGTGCGCCAGGACTCCACGCTTGGAGTCTCGGCAGTCGAGTAAGGATTTCTTGCCCGATCTTAGTGTTCGGAGTTCCTAGCGCGAGCGCCAACAATTCTAATGTGTCGCCGTAAGCTAACTCCAAATTCGGCGTCAGGCTGAGCAGAAGATCGACAATTTCGAGCTTCTGCGCATTCACGGCGTAGTAGAGCGCGGTATGACCGGCCCGGTCCCGAGCGGTCATGTCGCTGACATGTCCAGCCAAGGCGCATACCAATTCCAGATCGCCATGCATCGCCGCAACCATTAGGGGCGTCACACCCACGTCGTCCGACAAATCGGGACTGCCACCGGCATCAAGCAGCCGACGCGCGAGAATTCGGTCTTCTCGCAAGACCGCCGTGAAAAGCAAAGAACGATCATTCGCCCCGCGCGCGTTTGGATTCTGGCGCTCGCGAAAGTACCGATTAATCAACGAGCTGTCATTCGTCTCTAGCGCGCGGACAAATTCGTCGGCTCGGATGGGTTTGGGGGCTTGCCGCTCAAATGCAAGCCACACGGTGGCAAGCAGAAACAGCGTCGCCAAAGCGCCAACCGAAACCCAATTGAACCTCATTGAACGCATATCCGGCGAGAGACCACCGATAGTATATCATTAGTCAAGGGGTTTGCTGGGTGATTCACAGGCCTCGACGGAAGGCCCTCAGTAGACTGACAGCGTTGAACGTAGCATGTTCGATGCTGTCCAACCTCGAACCGATGCGATTGATTAAACTTTTCACTTTCAGTGCCACCTTGAGCGCGTTGTCGATCTTCGCCGCGACCCCCGAAATCGCGTCGACCTTGAGCGTTCCACCGGGCGCGGCCGAACAAGGAAGGGATGTAGTTCACCAGTTGAATAATGCTTTCGCCAAAGTCTTTGAAACGGTGGCGCCTAGTGTTGTCGTCATCGAAGTCTCAAAAAAGCCCGACAATGAGACTTCGGCGTTTGAGGACCTTTTCTTTCAAGGTCCCCCTGATGAAAATAATCCGCGCCAAAATCAACGAAATCTTCAGCCGATTCAGAGCGAAGGCTCCGGGTTCATCGTTCGCCCTGATGGCTACATTTTCACCAACTTCCATGTCGTGGAAGGCGCGGACAAAATTGACGTGAAGCTTAAGGACAGCACCGAATTTTCCGCCAAAGTCATCGGAACGGACGAGAAAACCGACATAGCCGTGATCAAGATCGATGCGAAAGACCTGCCCTCAGCGCAGCTTGGCGACAGCGATGCGGTTCGCGTCGGAGAATTCGCGTTCGCGATCGGCGCGCCGTTTAAGCTCGATTACACGTTCACCTACGGAGTCATCAGCGGCAAAGGCCGCAGCAAATTGCTCTCAACCAGCGGCTATTCCATCTCGGATTATTTGCAGACCGACGCGTCGATCAATCCCGGTAACAGCGGCGGACCGTTGTGCGACATTGACGGCAAAGTAATCGGCATGAACACGTTGATCAACGGAATTAACCGCGGTCTCGGCTTCGCGATCCCGATCAATATGGCGAAAGACATTGGTGGAGAGTTAATCGCCGGCCGCAAGATCATGCGACCCTGGCTCGGGATCCGGATCGAAACGCTGGGCGACGATCCATCGATCCGCGAGTTGTTCAAAGGAATCGACAAAGGCGTCGTCGTGCGCACAATCGAAGCCGACGCGCCCGCCTACAAGAGCGACCTCCGGCCGTTCGACGTGATCACGCAGGTCGACGAAAACCCCGTCCTAACGGACTCGCAGCTGCAGCACGAGATTTTGAAAAAGAAAATCGGCCAAAAGGTTGAGCTGACCGTGTGGCGAAAAGGACAAACGTTGAAGGTTCCAGTCACGACCGGTGAATTGCCGAACGAGATTTCGCGCGCGTCGAATGAGCCGGCGCGCCCGCCGAAGAATCGCGAAGAAGAGGCCGGCAAATTTGGTCTACAGGTGCAAGACTTGACCAAAGAAATGGCCCAACGTTTCAAGCTTGGCGTTCAAAAAGGCGTGATCGTGACCGACGTGGCCGACAACAGTCTGGCCGCGCAGCAAGGAATTGAGCGTGAAGACGTGATCACCGAAGTCGATGGCAAACCGGTGTCAGATGTGAAAACATTTCGTGAAGCGTTAAACAAAGCCGATCCGAAACGCGGCGTGCTGCTTTATCTCGATCGCAAAGGCAGCAAAACGTTCGCGGTACTAAAAGCGAGCGGCGGCGAACCGCCGGCCAATCGCTAAGATCGACATCTACTTTTTCGCGGCCTGCGCGCGCAGGTAGTCAGGCAACGGCTGGTTGTCGATGTAAAGCTGTTCGAGCGCGGCGTCGCCGTTACGCACACGCGCGGTGACGTAAGCGTTCGCTTTGTCGCGTCGACTATTTTCGCGATAAGCCTTCTCGGCTTCGGGCGCGCTTTTCTCGCTGACCCACAACCTGTTGAATGGAATTATGATGTGCTGCCTGTCATCCCAATTTCCGCCCGGCTCCACTTTGATTACATTGTCGCCTGTGACGGGCGTCGTGCTGGTGTGATCAATCTCGGCAAATCCGTCCGCGGTTTCTTTCAGAATCGCATAAACCGAATCGGGCGACGTGAATTTTTCCGACTGAGTAAACTCTTCCGCCATTAGTCGGAGCTGAATGTAGCGACCGCGCACCACGTCTTCCGGATCGATCGGCGCGGTCTTAAATTTCCAAACGCGACCATGAGTCAGCGTCTGAATGCGTCCCCACGCTATCAGCGCGGGCACGCTCAGTTGCACGACGGCCACCAAGGCAAAGATCAGAACGGGCAATCTTTTCATACAACGGCGGCTCGCTTTTTGAACAAAAGAATATTTGCGACCAAAAATCCCGCGCCAACCAAGATGAATCCAAGGCCGCGCGTCACAAAACTCAGCTCGCTGTCAAAGAAACGACTGATCGCGAGCGCTGCGATAAGTATCAAACCGAAGTTCGCACGCGGAATGCTATTCGAACGAATTCCGCGGACTAGGATGTCGATCCCGAGCCAAAGCGCATAACAATTGATCACCGCTGCCGCAGCAAACGAGCACCGGCTGCTCCACCCACCTTTAGCGGGCTGCTGGCAAAGATTCGCGATGCCCCAGGTGATCGCGGTCACGATCGGAAACGCCGCCGCGGCAAGGCCGAATTGAAAGCGACGTCGCACAATATCGAATGCCGCGAGGCAGATGGCTACGATCGGAAACAAGAACTCCAATGCGACTGCGATGTTTCCGGAAAGCGTGTGTTGGCCCCACAAGGACTCCCGGCCCATATGCCAGCTTGATTCGAAACTGAGCACGATCGCAGTCACGCCGATCCCGATTCCGCCAAGCAGCGCGACGATATGCAATTGTTCGTCTGCTCGCGGAAAAAATTTGATTCCCGCGAGATAAATTGCGGTCAGCAACCCCGCGAACGCAACGCATCCAAGATCCGTCTTCGCAAAATCCGCGGTAATGCCCAGGCCGAAAACGAGCGCAAATGTGAGCACGATCCCGATTGCCGCAGTTTCGCGACTGTCGCGACGCTTCCAGTAGCAAATCAAAAAATATGGAATTGCCAGGAGCAGCAAGATCCAGAAAAACATCGGGTTCGCCGAATGAACAAAGAATGCTATCTCCCGCGCGAACAACCAAACAATCGTCCCGATCACATACGCCACGGCCCCAATCGCCGTCCGGAGCAGGTAAACAATGAGGATGCTGAGCAGCAGCCAAACACGCATGAAATCGGCGAACGATCCCTGGATTTGATACGTTTGACTGACGAGCGAGATCGCAGTAGCTACCGCTGCGACATCATATATCGCCACTGCTTCGCGCCATGGACGCGACTCATCGCGTCGGATTAACACGAAAGCGACCAGCGCCTGCGCGATTAGCAAAGGGATGAACGCGATAACGGTCCGCGCCCCGCGACTAAGATCGTCCCAATTGTGCGCAATCAGAAGAATGATGCCGGCGCCGACGAGCGCCGCACCGACAGCCGCCAAAATTACGAAACCGAAATTGCTTCTCGTTTCGACCGATTCGTAATGACGCTCGAGAGAGAGCGCGTTTTCGGAATTAATGACACCGGCTGCAACCAATTGCGGCAGTTGGCCGCGAAGCCAGCGAACTGCGCGCCGATTGGTTGATCCAGGCACGCAACGGATTCAATCAGGGCAACTTCCGAATGTAAACTATGGTGTTAGCTCTTACGGGCGCCGACAGCGACAAGAAGAATTCCGCCGGCGAGACAGATTCCGCTAGCGATCGGCGGAAGGGAAATGCCGTGGCCCTCCCGGTGCGTGATTTGCAACGGTCCGAGCTGGGCGTCCTTTTTTTCGATGGTCCAGTCAAGGCCACCCCAGGTAAAGCCAATAATGCCAATGATGATTAGAATGACGCCGATTATTCCAACTGGTTTCACGCCGCCGATGCTACAAGCGTCGCCGCCCGCCAATCAATTGAAGAATGAGAACGACGAGCGCAATCAAAAGCAGAATATGAATGTATGCACCGAGAACGTGGAAACCGATAAAACCAAGCAGCCAAAGAATCAGCAGAACAACAAAGATAGTCCAAAGCATAAAAACCTTTCGTTTTGAGATTGTTACTCGTAGTTCGTGTCAACGCGCGCAGCAGGGCGTGACTAAAATTGGATGGTTAATGTCGATCTTTATTTACCTGCTTTTTTGAGAACGGCGCGCAAGTCCCAACCGCTCCCTTCCAATTGCGCTCGCGCCGAATCGTAGTCGCACTCGGTTAATTCGGAGACCATCCGAGTGGCGCGATCGCGCAATTTTGTGCTCGAAGCGTTGAGATCGATCATCAAATTGCCTCGCACTTTGCCAAGCGCCACCATCGCCCCTGTGCTAATGACGTTGAGCGCGATCTTGGTTGCCGTCCCGGCTTTCAATCGCGTCGAGCCGGTCAAAATTTCGGGGCCGACCGCGAGATCAATCGCAAGATCGACATTCACGTCCTTTTGGCGGTCCGAATTGCAACTGAGCAAAACGGTTTTCGCGCCTAACGACTTTGCCCTTGCGAGCGCGCCGAGCACAAACGGCGTTCGGCCGCTGGCAGTGATTCCAACGACAACATCGACATCTTTGACGCTGCGACGATCGATCGCGAGCGCACCGTTACTCGCCTCGTCTTCGGCGCCCTCGACGCTTCGATGCAGCGCAGTCAGGCCGCCCGCGATGATCCCTTGCACTAATTCGAGCGAGGCTCCGAACGTCGGCGGGATCTCGCTGGCGTCGAGCACGCCAAGGCGGCCGCTCGAGCCCGCGCCGACGTAAAAAAGTCGGCCGCCTTTGCCTAGCGAATCCGCGACGAGCTCAATCGCGCGCGCAAGATCAACAATCGCCGCCCGCAGCGCTTCCCCGACAAATCTTTCTTCCTCGACGAACAGTTTCACCAGATCCTGAGCGTTCATTTTCTCGAGATTTTCTGAGCGCGGATTGCGCTGTTCCGTTAACGCCGCGGCGAGATCATCGATCTTTTCCGGTCCCGGTTCAGCGTGAATTTCCGGCCAGTTCTCCATTTTGGCCGCGAGCCAAGCTGCGCCGAATTCCGGTGCCCGCTCCGAGTTCGTCACCCGCGCGTCAGGTAGAGATCTTTTCAAACGTCGCCGAAACGCATGAGTGTAAATCGAGTCGCGCTGAAAAAGTCCGCCGAGGAGCACAACTTTCGGCGCGAGCGCGTGCAATCGCGTCGCGACGGCCTCCGTGTATTCGCAAAGAACACGTGCGCCTTCTTCGATAATTTCCATTACGCGCGCGTCACCTGCAGCCGCGGCTTCGAAGACCACCGGCGCCAGCATTGCCACCTCCATTTTATCCGCGGTCTGCGCCCAGCGCACGAGTTCGTCGAGATTATTAAGAGACAAAGCCCGCAGAATTTTTGTGGTGAACTTCAC
>Ga0310912_10000072_pt1 | contig 42419 bp, 37 predicted proteins | sample GREbulkMGOX080_FD_203443 | JGI IMG/M metagenome (GOLD analysis project Ga0310912, IMG submission 203443) | Lab enrichment of tropical soil microbial communities from Luquillo Experimental Forest, Puerto Rico - GRE.bulkMG.OX080 | ecosystem: Environmental > Terrestrial > Soil > Tropical forest >...
GATGGCGGGCTTGTTTGGGTCACTGGAGCGGAGAACGGCTCTAAGGCCAAGGTCATGGCGCTCGTTACCGAGCGCGTCGGCAGGGCCGTTGCCTGGATGCCATTTCACTTCGGCGGCTGGTTCGCAGGTCAGGATTTGCGGGCCAACTATCCAGCCGGGACGGATCCGATCGTGCTCGGTGAGAGCGCCAACACGATCACGACCTACGGTTACGATCCTGCGACCGGCATGCAGGAGCCCAAGGTCACTCTGTGTCAGATCACAGCGGCTTAAGGGGGCGGGATCATGGCTCGGGAAGATAGACAGCGAGCTGCCGGCGCCGTCAATACGCACGCGGCTGACGGGCCAATTCCAATGGCAGAAAGTCGACTATTCGCCGACAAGATTCTGCTACGGGTCGAGCACGCGCTGCACGGCGGCGAGCGCTTTATTGCATGCGCTCGCCGCCGGCCTTGCCGACGCGCCGCCCGATTGACGCGGCCATCATCGATTATCACCAACATCGCAGCGAGCTGCCGGACCGCATACGACCTCACCGAATTATCAAGGGGTTTGGTTTGAAACTTAACACGCCCATCGCCATCTAATAATGCATGAGTGAAGAATTTGACCCAGCTGACTATTCGTTCGTCGTGAAGCGACGAGGAAGTCCCCAAAAACAGTGCGGTGGGAAATTTATTGTGCCGGTAAGTCGGCGCCAGTAGAACGCTCGCCCGTGTTTTTTGAGAGCATGGCCGAGGCATTCTGAAATGATAAGACCTCGTTATAAAGCGGATACTCGAACCACCAGTCGCCGATGGCCAGCAAATCAAGCGGGACTTGTAGCACCTTCGCTTCCTTCTTGGTCTCCCGCAGCTTCCTCCTTGCACCCAGTGAACGCTTAATGTGGTGCGTTACACGACCTTGACGCCGAACCAGTTCAAAAACTTCTGGAGGGATTCTCGTTCGGTGGGACTTCGGAATAGGCGTAATCGGCCAGATATAATGGATGATCGTGCTTTGGTGAGTTCAGATCGTCCGCCGGCAATCGGTACTTCTCAAGCTGTACGGGTTTTGGGCTGTATACTTGATCTTCAACTTCCTCTTCTTTCTTGAGTGCAAGCCGGTTGGATTTCGTTTCGAGTACGGATCCTTGAATGTTTTCCAGTTGGCTTGCACGCGGGTTTGAAAGTCGCTCTTTGCCATTAAGAAGCAAATACGTTGCGACGAAGACTGTAAATACGCGGATGCATTCCTCGTCATTCGCCTTGCGCCGGACCTCGGACTCCTTGCAGGGCTCTGGCAGTTCCGGTGTAGCTTGGCCTACGCGCAAGGCCACTAACCGGCGAACGGCTTGCCAAATCGGTCGGCAATGGGTAACGCATTAGACATCGGGTGCGCCCTCCTACGGCGCGTTCGGTCAAGTCCTTCGACAGGGACAGGCTTTGGAGCGACGCGGGCTGCCACCCGCGTCGTTCCGCATTTCAGGCACTAAGTTTGGGCTGGACGACGTGGCGCTTTAGCCACGCGTCGAGAAATTCGAGGGGGTAATGAATTTGCCTCGCGAACTTTACGTAAGGCGGCCCCTTACCCTGCTGCCGCCACTTGCGAAGCGTGCGCAGACCTACACCGAGGTCTTCGGCGGTCTGACGTTCGTCCGTGTATCCATCGAGGTGGGCAACGCGCTTGCGCTTCTGCTCGGCTGCGCGCTGCTTGTGCTGTTCTGGCATCGTCGTTCTCCCTTCCTGCCATTGTCGGCATTAAAAGGGATTCGACGTGCCGGTTCACGGCGGAAGCTCGCGAGATTTTGTCGGGCCAAATTGAAGTTCGCGTAACTCCTCACCGTCCGCGGCGTGTTTTATCCGCTCATATAGAGGCAGAAGTTCTTTGACGATCGCCTCTTTCCACTGTTCTGCGCTCTTAGGTGCTTTCTCCAAAAAATAGTCTTCGCGTATCCAGCGCTGTAATGTCGTATCGTCGGCTTCCGCCTCCTTGCCGTTGAAAGCAAAATTACAGGCATTCTGCCTTGCTGTTACCGGGTCCTCGCCGGCTAAGACCAGGAGGCCGAATTTTAGGCCAAAAATTATTCTCTCTCGGCTGTTCACCGGATCGAGCAGGTTGCCCCGTCCGCTTTGCTTCGGGAACCCGAGAACCCACGGGAGAACCTTCCGCAGATCAGACGGCCGTCGCGCCTTTTCAGAGAGCATGCGTCCAGCACATTGCGCAAGGTAGGTGCCGACCCAAGCTGGAATCGGCTCATTGGCCTCAGCACAGCGATTGAGCACAAACCACGCAAAGAACGGGTTTCCCGATTTCTCAAAGGCTAAGCGCATCTCTTCGAGCGACGCAATCATGACCGCTCACCGCGCAGCTGTACTACAGCGGCCCCCTTCCCTTTCCCGGTAATCACGGCACCGATCTTCTCGGTAGCCTCGCGCAGCGGGTCGTCGGCAAGGTGGGCATAGCGCTGCGTGGTGCGCGGCTGGGTGTGACCTAACAAACGGCCGATAATGGGAAGGCTCAGACCACCGCCTGCACCGACAGATGCGAACGTGTGTCGCAGATCGTAAAGGCGTGCGTCCTTGCCGAGGCCGGTTTCTTTGCGGACGAAATGCCAAACGCGCCACAAGCTCGTCAGGTGTTCTCCCGGCTTGTCTCCTGGGAAGACCCATTTGCCCTTGCGCTTCTTTCGCAGCCGCTCGATCAATTCGAGCGCGGCCGGGTTCAGCGGCAGCTTATGAACTTTCCGCTGTTTAAGATGGCTGCTTGGTTTGACCCAAAAACCGGGTTCCCTATCAAATTCTTCCCATTGCGCTTTGATGGCTTCGACTGGCCGGCAACCAGTTAACATTGTTAAGCGAACGCAGTCGGCCGCGGGACTTTGATACTTGGCCAGCGCGTCACTGATTGCCGTCAACTCGGATTGTGAGAAAAACCGCTCCTTGGCTTCTTCGCGGTTGCGTTGGACCCCTTTGCATGGATTGCCTGCGGCCGCGTTGCGCCAGGGCAAGGTCTCGCCAGCCAGCGGTACCAGCGATAGCGAGAACATCTTGCTGCAGATCGCCAAGATGCGGTTAGCCCGCACCGGACGGCCGGACGCGGTGATCCGGTGGTGCATGTCAGCAATATCGCCGCCATGTATATCGGCCACCTTGGTATGCTTGCCGAGCCTGTCGCCGATCACGGCCAGCATCAGCTTCTCATCTTTGACGCGGTGACCGGTAATAGACTTTTTCGGCAAATGGTCCTTGATGTAGCGGTCAATCAGATCTTGGATGGTGGGCGCATTCCGGCGAGCGCGCTTGTCGCCAGCGGGATCGATCCCCTGATCGATCTCTTTGCGAAGCTTCTTGGCTTGCTCTCGTGCGGCTTCGGCGGACCAGCGAGGAAACGGTCCGATAGTGTAACGACGCTGTCGGCCGTTGAGGCGGTAGTCGATAAAGAAAGACTTGCCCCCACCCGGATACGATCTGACGCCAAACCCCGTCGCCTTGGGATCGTCGTCCCACCACATATCCTTGCCGGTCAGCTGGTCTACGAACTTATTCGTGAGCCTTACCGGCCGCTTCTCGGCCCCCTTGTGCCCCATTTTGGACCCCCCGCGTCAACCATCCGTCAACGCCGCCAGACATTGCGACGTGCCGCACAGTGCCGCGGATTGCCGTTTAACGCAACGAGAAACCGCTAATTTATGGGGGAAAGTTCGTGCTTTCGGGGAAAGCGCGTCAACATCAACGACTTGGTCAAGGGGCAAAAGGCTGATCGGTAGACCGCGTAACACGAAATGGCATCAGGCGTGAGCGCGGCTTGCCGCCCTTGCCGGCATGCCAAGCGCCTGATCGACGGCTGTTAGGACCTGATCCGGAGTGAGTTCGTCCAGACATTGGCTATGGCTGTCGAGCCGGCGCTCACAGCCTTCCAACTGGCACGGCAGGCACGGCAGCGGGTTTTGGACGAGCCAGACATTACCGCGCCGCTGGATCGTGCCGGCAGCCTGCCATGCCGGATCGAGCCCGCCGCGCGGCCATGGTCCCCACAACCGCGGGTCGGTCGGACCGTAAAGCGCCACGGTCGGCACCCCGGTCGCGGCGGCAAGATGCGTGATCGCGGTGTCCGGACCAATATAGACCTGCGCTCCGGCAATCAGCGCCGTAAGTTCCGGCCAGGCGAGCCTGCCGTCGAGCCGCAGCACTTTGGCATCGTGCCAAACCTCATCGAGATAGCGGCGGTCGGATGCCGCGCCGGTAACCGCGACGGCAAAACCATGCTCGCGCAAAGCCGCGGCGAGCGCGTGCCAACCCTGGCTCGTCCAGCGCTTGTAGATGAACATCGGCGCGGCATGAACAACCGCATAGGGCTGTGCCGGCGTCAAATCCGGCCGCGCCACAACTGAAGGGCAGGTCACTTCGCCATACGCTTTAATGCCCAGCAGCTCCGCCAGGCGCAAAATGTCGACGACGCGATGCTCGCTGGGATCGCGAACGTAACTGCGGGTCAGAAAAAAACGCTTGAGCGCGCTCGCCAGCCCTTCTGCTTCGACCGGTCCGACACTCCGGCGTCCAGCGATGACCGCCAAAGCAGTCGGGCGATCGCCGGTCTGCACCGACACTGCAAGATCGTAGCGCCGGAACAGTCGCGCCATCAGCGACAGCGTGTCGGCGAGACCCGGCCGCTGCGGCATGTCGATGATTGCGGCGATGTCGGGATTGCCGGCTAAGACGCCTTCGGTTCCGGTAAATACCAGCGCGTCGATCGAGGCTTGCGGATAAGCGCGTTTGATGCTGCGGATGAGCGGCGTAGTCAGTAGCACGTCGCCGAGACGCCGCAAGATCACGACGAGCACGCGCGCATTATGCGTCAAGCCAACCGGTTTCATTGCTGCGCCATCGATGAATGCCGAGCCTTCTCGTCGTCGGCAGCAACTGCGGACAGGCCACGTAACGCGAATATGCGCGTGCTACCGATGGTGTCTTCGAGCCGTTTGCGGTTTGCCGGCAATTGTGAGCGGTCATTCCATGGATGCCACAGATGCAGCACACCGGTGGCGAAGCGTCCATCTTTCCTTCGCACGCCGGCGCGCAGGAGACGAACGACCAGATCGGAATCCTCCAGGCCCCAGCCGTGAAAGGCGTTGTCGAAACCGTCGACGCGATCAAGATCGCTTCGCGCCACCGCCAGATTGCAGGTTTGCGCACCCTGCCAAGTTCCGCGGTTGAGCTTGCGCAGCGGCCCAAGCGGCAGGTGCACTGCCGGCAAGAGTCGATTGACCCCGCCGCTCATCCAATGGCGCACCAACCGCGCAAACCTCCAGGTTTCGGCCGGCAGACCCTCCGCCAAGATGGCGGCGGTAAATTCCCGTGACAGCAGAATGCGATTGCCCGTCACAAACCAGCCGGGCTGATAGAGCCGCCGATGGGCCGCGACGAAATCGGGCCTCGCCATGCAATCGCCGTCGAGGAAAATACACAGCGCGCCGGCGCTCGCGCGAATGCCGCGATTGCGGATCTCGCCACCGCGAAAGCCGCGATGTTCGTGGCGGACATGTTTTAGCGGCACGGCAAGCCGCGGCTGCCAGCTCGCGACGACGCGGGCGGTCTCGCCTCCCGAACCGTCGTCGGCGATCACGATCTCGAAATTTCGGTCCGATTGCCCTGCGAGTGCGCGCAGTGCAGCGTCGAGCGCGTCCTCGCGATTGTAGGTCGTGACAATGACCGAAACCGGAAGCGTGCCGCTCACGATCCGTCGCTCGCGGACAGCGGGGCAAGGCTTGGTAGAGCAAGGGTTGGCATCGGCTTTAGTCCTCCACGGCTTGCTTGGCCGGCTGGGCCCGCTCAACCATGGCAGTGGTGGAGTGACCGGGCACGAGATCGATCAGAATCACGTCGCCGCCGGCCTTTTCCACCACATCGCGGCCCACCACTTCATCGCGCGTGTAATCGGCGCCCTTCACCAGTACCGCCGGCTGCACCCGTTTGATCAATTCGAGCGGGGTGTCTTCGTCGAAAACAACGACGAGATCGACCGCTTCGAGCGCGGCGAGCACTTCGGCGCGGCCCTCGGCCGGATTGATCGGCCGTCCTTTGCCCTTGAGCCGCTCGGTGGAAGTGTCGCTGTTGAGACCGACCACAAGCCGATCGCAAGCCGCACGCGCCTCGGCCAACAGCTTCACATGACCGCGGTGTAGGAGATCGAAACAGCCGTTGGTGAAGCCGATGCGCAGCCCGTGCCGCCGCCATTCACGGAGCCGCTCGTCGAGCATGCCCCAGTCAAACAGGATCTTGTCCTCCGGCGCGAGCGTCGCCGACGGCAGGATGCGGTGGCGCAATTCGGTCAACGTCACGGTCGCGGTACCGCGCTTGCCGACCACCACGGCGGCAGCCGCGTTTGCCGCACGCATAGCCGCCTCGAACGGCGCGTTCATCGCCAAGAGAACGGCCATCACGGCGGCCACCGTGTCGCCCGCGCCTGAGACGTCGCGCACTTTCACTGGATAAGCAGGAATGTGAAGCGGCGCATGACCTGCGACGTGGAGGGTCATGCCCTCCTCGCTGCGTGTGACGAGGACGGCTTCGCTGTCCACGATGCGAGCAAGTTCGGCTGCCGCTTCGCCGATCTCTGCCTCGGTGGTCACCGGCCGATGCACGGCGGTGCCGACTTCCTGTCGGTTTGGCGTAATCAGCGTAGCGCCGCGATAGATGCTGTAATCGTGGCTTTTCGGATCCACGATCACCGGTTTGCCAAGCTGTCGCGCGCGATCGATGATCGCGCGAATAACGCGCGGCGTGAGTACGCCTTTGGCGTAATCGGACAACACCACGGCGCCACATCGCGGCAGTACCGCTTCGGCATGGGCAATAACGGCGGTCTCGCTGGTTGGCGTCGCCGGCCGCGCGGTTTCCCAGTCCGCGCGGATGAGATGCGCCGAATGGTGTTCGGAGACGAATCGCACTTTGCGCGTCGTGTGGCGGCCCACTTCGACGATGAGGTGCGGGGTGACCGAGCCGTTAAGCCTGGCAAATGCCTCGGTCAATGTGCGCGCAGCATCGTCCTTGCCGATGAGGCCGACAAATATGCATTGGGCGCCAAGCGCGCCAATATTGCGGGCGACGTTGCCGGCGCCGCCGATTTCGATCTCGCTGCGCGCAACCGCCAGCACTGGGGTCGGCGCCTCGGGCGAAATTCGGCTCACTTCCCCGTAAACGAAATCGTCGAGCATGAGATCACCGACGCAGAGCACGGTCTGCTTCGGCACAAACTTCAGCGCTTCATCAAAATCGAACATCTTATTGCCGCCGGGCCCCTAAACTTCCGCGATCGTGCTCAGCGATAGCGATCGGCACGATCGAGATAACAATCGACGTAGCGTTTCACCGCCGTTTCCAGCGGCAAGAAGTCCGCATTATATCCGGCGCGCCGCAGATTTGTGGTCTCGGCCTGCGTAAAATACTGATAGCTGTCGCGGATCGAGGCCGGCATGTCGATATATTCGATTGCCGGGGCCCGGCCGAGCGCCGCGAACATCGCGTGCATCAAGTCGCGAAAACTCCGCGCCACTCCAGTACCGACATTGAAGATACCCGATACCGCCGGCGTCTCGACCAGCCAACGCACGACCGCGATCGCGTCCTCGACAGAGATGAAGTCGCGCTTCTGCTCGCCATCGGCGATGCCGGCGCGATGCGATTTGAAAAGCCGGATCGATTTGCCAGCTTTGGCGTCGTCAAAGCGCTTGGCGACGAGGCTCATCATTTCGCCTTTGTGATATTCATTCGGCCCAAACACGTTGAAGAATTTCAACCCCGCCCATTGTGGCGGCAGCATGTCGCCGCGGCGAACCCGCTCGACGACGGTGAGGTCAAACAATTGCTTGCTCCAGCCGTAGAGGTTCATGGGTTTGAGTCGCTTGAGCGCGCCTTGCGTCCAATCGTCGGAATAGCCCTCCTGCCCGTCGCCATAAGTCGCAGCCGAGGACGCGTAGATGAACGGCGTGCGGGTCGCCGCGCACCAATCGAGCAGCCGCAGCGAGAGCCGAAAGTTATTTTCGATCACAGCATCGCCGTCGCGCGCGGTGGTCGACGAGATCGCGCCGAGATGGATCACCGCTTCGAGCTTCCGCCCATCCAGCCATTGCTGCAACTCGGCAGGTGGGACAAAATCGGCAATCTGTCGGCGGGCGAGGTTGCGCCATTTATCGTCACTGCCGAGAACGTCGCTGATCGCGACATCGGTGCGCCCGGCCTCGTTGAGGTCGGCAATCACGTTCGATCCGATAAATCCGGCCCCGCCGGTGACCAGCAACATCGATACTGCAAACAGGGTTGAAAGTGGATCGGCCCCGCCCCGATCGCCGCCGCAGCTTTGCCCTAGACTGGGGCGCCGGGCAACTCGCTCCTAGCGCTGAAAATACGGAAAAGCGTTAAATATGAACCTAAATTCATATTTAAGCCGCGTTCGCGAGGGCGGAATACGGCCCGTCCGGCATGGACCAGCCGCGATCTTTGGCTTTAAGGTCCCTGCCCCGCCTCGTCGAGACCCGCACGGTCAGCGCACGTGGCGACCAGACGTGTTATCGCTGTGCCGAGCCAAGCTCGCCGACCGGCTTACGTCCACACTGCGCTGCCCGACGCATCAATGAACCGCACTGCAAGTCACAACAGCCGCGGCAGTCCAATCCTCGTCGTTCCCTATATGTGGATCGGCGATTTCGTGCGCTGCCACTCTGTCATCAAACTCCTCAACGCGCGATTCCCGGACCGCCCGGTCGACATCCTATCGACGACGCTGTGTGCGCCGCTTACCGATTACATGCCGGGGTTGCGGCGCGCGGTGGTCGTCGATCTTCCCCGCAGCCGCATCGCCCTAAAAGATCAGTTCGCACTGGCGCGGCGGCTCAAACGTGAGAATTACGGGGCAGCGCTGATCATGCCGCGCACTTGGAAGTCGGCTTTGGCGCCATTTTTTGCCGGCATCCCCGAGCGCACCGGTTTTGTCGGCGAAGTGCGCTTTTTTCTCGTCAACGACCTGCGCCGTGGCGAGCGAAAACTGCCGCGCATGGTGGATCGCTGCGCCGCCTTAGCCCTGCCGCACGACGCCGAACTGCCGCGCGAATGGCCGCTGCCCGAGCTTAGAGTCGCGCGCACAGAGATCGACGCGTGGCGCCGCGAGCATGGACTAAATGGCGATACGAGACCGGTCGTCGCGCTCGCGCCCGGCGCCGTCGGTCCATCGAAAAGGTGGCCGGCAACCGCATATGCGGTGCTCGCGCGCCGGCTCATCGCCGAAGGATTTGGCGTCTGGGTGATAGGCGGCCCCGAAGAAAAATTGCTCGTAAAAGAGATTATCGGCGATACCACAGCGCGCGATCTCACCGGCAAGGATCTGCGCAACGCGATACTTGCGCTCGCCGCAGCCGCAGTCGCGGTGTCGAACGATTCAGGGCTTCTGCACGTCGCCGCCGCGCTCGAAACCCCGGCGATCGGAATCTTCGGCCCAACCAGTCCCTGGCATTGGGCGCCGCTCAATCCGCTTGCGGCGACAATCGAGACCGCGAGCAAAGTTGAGTGCAGGCCATGCCACAAGCCGATTTGCCGCCTCATTCACCACCGTTGCATGCGTGAAATTCCGTCCGAACAAGTTTTCGCCGCAGTCCGCCAAGTCATCGCCCCGCTTGTTCCCGCTGGGTAGCAGCGCTTAAGCATGATGATCCCGAAAAGTGGACGCCGGTTTTCGGAAAAGATCATGCTCAAACAAGAAGCTGAAGCAAAATACCGAATCAACCCAAAATCATTTCGCTTTAGCGGCCCTGCGCAATCGCGATCTCATAACCGGCTTCCAGCCGCACCGTGGTCACAACATTGCTGAAATTGCTTGAAAACGCCTCACTATCCGGGCATGCAACGGGCGACTGCGCGCCGTCGCCGCAGCGGGGGTGAGGATTGGGCATGACAGCCGGCGTAGTTGAAGCGTCGCAGCGCTATTCGACTTATGCGCTGGTGCGCCGCCTTCTGGTCGATGAAGCGCTTGGCTATTGGCCACGTTATGCCGCCGCTTTCGCGTTGATGGGTATAGCGGCCGCAGCCACGGCACTCACCGCCTATCTTCTCGGCACGATGACCAATGAGGCCTACGTCAATCACAATTTCCACGGCATCGTCGTCATCGGTATCATCGCGATTGTAATCTTTGCGACCAAGGGATTTGCCACCTACGGCGCAGCGGTCATGCTGTCATGGATCGGCAACAGCATCATTGCCAGCAATCAACGCCGGTTGTTCGATAAGCTCTTGCAGCAGAGCATCGGTTTTTTCGCCGATCGTCATTCTTCCGAATTTATCGCGCGGCTGACGACCGGCGCCGCCGCCGTCAGTCAAGTGATCAATCTTCTGATCACGGCCATCGGCCGCGATTTGATGTCGCTGATCGGACTGACTATCGTCATGGTGATTCAAGATCCGATCATGGCCCTGATCGGCTTCGTTATGGCGCCGCCTGCGTTTTTTGTACTGCGTAAGCTGGTCCGGCGGGTGCGCAACATCGCGCGCATGCAATTCACCGGTGGCACGCGGATCATCGAGACGATGCAGGAGGCGTTGCAGGGCCTGCGTATGGTGAAGGCCTTCGCGCTCGAAGACGAAATGCGGCGCCGGCTGGACAACAACGTCGCCGCGGTGCAGCACGAGTCCAACAAGATGGCGCGGGTCTCGAACCGCGCCAGTCCGTTGATGGAAATGCTGGGCGGCTTCGCAGTCGCGCTCGCCACGATCTACGGCGGCTACCGCGTTATCGAAACTGGGGCGACGCCGGGCGCCTTCGTTTCGTTCCTGGCAGCATTCCTGCTTGCCTATGAACCAGCGAAGCGGCTTGCGCGGCTCAATATCGATCTCAACAACAACCTCGTCGGCGTGCGGGTTCTTTACGAAATCATCGACAGCCCGCCCGGCGAGCCGAATGACGACAATCTGCCGCCATTGAAGCTGACGGCCGCGCGCATCGAATTCGTCGACGTGGATTTTGCTTATCGCGAGCACACCCCGGTGCTGCGCGGCATGAGCTTTGTCGCCGAGCCCAGCCAGGTGACGGCACTGGTCGGGCCTTCGGGCGGCGGCAAGTCGACCGTGCTCAATCTGTTGTTGCGCTTCTATGACGCTGGCAGCGGCCGCGTTCTCATCGACGGCCAAAATATTGCGGCGGTCTCCCGCCGCTTGCTCCGTCAAGAGATCGCCTATGTCGGCCAGATTGTTCATCTGTTCCGCGGCACGATCCGCGAAAACATTGCATTGGGCAAAGTCGGCGCATCCGACACCGAGATCATCGCCGCGGCCAAGGCCGCGCACGCGCACGATTTCATCATGGGCTTCCCAGGCGGCTACGACACGCCGGTTGGCGAGCATGGCTTGCAGCTTTCCGGCGGCCAGCGGCAGCGCATCGCGATTGCGCGAGCGCTGATCAAGAATTGCCCCATCATATTGCTCGACGAGGCGACCGCAGCGCTCGACTCGGAATCGGAACGTCATGTCCAGGAGGCATTGACCGAATTATGTAAAGGCCGCACGACGCTGGTGATCGCGCACCGGCTTTCCACGATCATGCATGCCGACAGCATTCTCGTCGTCGAGAACGGCATGGTCGTCGAAGCCGGCCGACACGAGGAGCTGCTTCGCAGAGGCAGCCGCTACGCGTCGTTCTACCGGCTGCAGCTCAAGGAGCAGTCGCCGCCGCTCGCCGAGCTAGTGCCGCCGATTTGAAGTTCCTGCACCACCTGCCGCAAGTTCGATCAGAAACTTCAAATCGAAAAGCGGCACTAGAATCATGAAGTTGCTAGTGCCCTTTGGTTTTCGAAGTTCGTGTTAGACGGTGCCGCGATGTATCACGAACTTCGAAAACCGGGCACTAGAGCCGATCGCGGCTTCGTCGGTCTGATATCGTCTACGGAGCTCGATTGACGGCGCGGCGGCGGCGCTATAAGCCGAGCGTCCATCCCGTCAGTTTGTTCTTTTCTCCAACTTTCAAAAGGCAACATGAGCACCGACGGCAAGACCTATGTCATTTCGCAACCGCCGCAGGCCGCGATCCCAGTCGCCGGCACCGGCAAATATTTTCCGGTCCGGCGGCTGTGGTGCGTCGGACGCAATTACGTCGAGCACATCAAAGAGATGGGGCAGGACGTCCGCGAGCCGCCATTCTTCTTCGCCAAGCCCGCCGACGCCATCGTTCCGGATGGCGGGACGGTGCCTTATCCGTCACTGACCAAGGACATGCATCACGAGGTCGAGCTTGTTGTGGCGCTCAAGAGCGGCGGCAGGAACATCAAGACGGAGAAGGCGCTCGACTGCATTTATGGCTATGGTGTCGGTATCGATCTCACGAGGCGCGATCTGCAAATCGCCTCGCGCGACATCAAGCGGCCATGGGAGATCGGCAAAGCGTTTGACCACTCTGCGCCGTGCGGTCCGCTGCGACCTGCCGCCGAGATCGGACATCCGGAGAAAGGCCGCATCATGCTCAAGGTCAACGGCAAGGTGCGTCAGGACGGCAATCTGGATCAAATGATCTGGAAGGTGCCGGAGATCATCTCGAAACTGTCGGAAATGGTTGAGCTCGCTGCTGGCGACATCATCATGACCGGCACGCCGTCCGGCGTCGCCGCGACCGTGGCCGGCGACAAGATCGAATGCGAGATCGAACGTGTCGGGACGCTACGCGTCAGCATCGGCGCGCCGCTGAGCTAACTGCGATGACGAGCGCGACCGCCGGGCGCAAATTAAAAGTTCATACGCGATACCTCCATAATCACCCGCTAAAGCCGGTAATCTGGCTCGATAATGGAACCGGAATGGGGGTGGCGCGTTGAACGGGAACTTGAACCCGACAGGAGGGCAACCATGGGCGCGGCTCGCATCACTTTGCGCGTAAAACCGCCTCTTCCGCTGGGCGATGTGACCATGGTACCGGCGCCCTTGAGCGGCCGCTCCGAAGCCGAAATGGCTCGCGCAATGGCGGCTGCGCTGGCCGACGACGAGTCGGCGACGGCAGCGGACGTGTACCGGCGCGTCCGACAGGCTTTCCCGTTCGCGCCCTTAAGCGCGCGGGTCGGCGCATTGGCGATGCTGATGGACAAGATCCGCGGACCGGCCCACTGAGGCCAGCCAGCACGTCACAATCCGAGATAGGCGCTGCGGACGCGATCATCCACGAGAAGTGCTGCGCCAGCACCGCTCAAGGTCACACGACCGTTTTCCAGAACATAGGCGCGGCTTGCCAGTTTGAGCGAGAGCGCGACGTTCTGTTCGACCAAAAGGCAGGTGACCCCCTCGCGATTGAGGTCGCGAATAGTGTCGAGCAATTTAAGGACTATTGCCGGAGCAAGCCCCAGCGAGGGCTCGTCGAACATGATGAGCTGCGGCGCGCCCATGAGGCACCGCGCAATCGCGAGCATCTGCTGCTCGCCGCCCGATAATGTGCCCGCCGGCTGGCGCGCCCGCTCGGCAAGCACTGGAAACAGCGCGAGCGCGCGTTCTCGATTTCTGCCGCGGTGGGCGCGAGCGCGCGGCAGCATGCCGCCAATGTCGAGATTTTCGTCCACCGTCAGCGTTGGAAAAATCTGCCGTCCTTCCGCGACCTGGCCGAGACCGAGATTGCAGATGCGGTGACTTGGCCAACCCAGGATATTTTCACCGCGAAATACGACGCGGCCAGAGGCCGGCCGGTTCATGCCAGCGAGCGCGCGGATGAGCGTGGTCTTACCGGCGCCGTTGGCGCCGATGATGGCGACGATCGCGCCTTCCTCAACGTCGAGCGATACGCAATCAAGCGCCTGCACGTCGCCATAAAACACATTGAGCGCTTCGACGTACAACATCAAACCGCATCCGCACCGAGATAGGATTGCACGACGGCCGGATCGCGGACAATCGCTTCCGGCTTGCCTTGAGCGATCGCGGTCCCGTGATCGAGCACCAATACGCTGGACGCCAGCGCCATCACTGCGCGCATGACGTGCTCGATCAAAACGATGGTCAAGCCGCTGTCGCGGTTAAGGGTCCGCAAGGTGGCGACCATGCGGTCGCTCTCGGTCGGACGCAAACCGGCCATAACCTCATCGAGCAGCAATAGTTTCGGTTCGGTCGCGAGCGCGCGCGCGACTTCGAGCCGTTTTCGATCCGGCAGCGTCAGCGTCGCGGCAGTCCGGTTGCGTTGATCAAAAAGGTCGAGGCGGCGAAGGAGCTCGCGCGCGCGGCCGCGAGCCTTGCCGACATCGCGACTGTGCAGCAATGCGCCGACGACGACGTTGTCCTCCACGGTCAAAGCGGGAAATGGGCGCACGATTTGGAAGGTGCGGCCAATGCCGCGCCGGCATATCGCATCGGCAGGCAAGCCGCCGATCGGCTCGCCGGCAAAACTGATCGAGCCTGCATCGGGCGCGATGGCGCCAGCAATCATGTTGAACAGCGTCGTCTTGCCCGCGCCATTAGGACCGATGATCGCGAGCAATTCTCCCACCGATACCTCGAAGCTGACGGCGTCCACCGCCTGCAAACCGCGAAAGCGCTTACTCACCCGTTGCAGCGAAAGCAGCGCGCTCATTGTCGTCGCTCACCAACGCCGACTCGCCGCGCCAGCCAGGGCCACACGCCTTCGGGCAAGGCGACAACCACGAGCAGCAGACAAATTCCGTAAAACACTTGCTTCGCGCCTGGAAAATCCAGGCCCAAGGCGCCAAGCGCGGTGTTGAGCGTTTCGGCGAGACCGGTAAGGACGAAGGCGCCAAGAATCGGCCCGAACAAGGTGCCGATCCCGCCGACGATTGGGCCCAGGATCATCTCGATCGACCGGGAAATGTTGAAGACTTGTTCGGGAAACAGGTTGTTGTAGAAAAAAGCATAGAACACGCCAGCAAAGGACGTGACGACAGCCGAGATCACCACCGCCGCCATTTTATATCGGAAGGTATCGATGCCGACGGCACGCGCCGCCTGTTCGTCTTCGCGGATTGCCAACCAAAAATAACCAACGCGACTCTTCAACAGCGCACGGCAGAGTACAAAAGCGAGCGCTGTGGCGGCGAGAATCACATAATAGAACATCGTCGGATTGCCGCGCAGATGCCACAGGTCGTTGTGTGCATATTGCGCGACCGGCAGAAACAGACCCGCCGAAGCATTGACAAAATCCAGGTGATCGAAGCCGATGCGCGCGAACTCGGCGAAAGCAATCGTTAGAATCGCAAAATAGACCCCGGCGACGTGAAAGCGAAAGGCGAGAAAACCGATCGTCGCGCCGCAAGCGGCCGTCACGGGTATGCCGGCCAAAAACCCGAGCCAAGGCGCGATGCCGAAGCGCGTGAACAGCGCGGCCGCGATATAGGCACCAAGACCGGCATAGATGGCGTGGCCAAGCGAGAGCTGGCCGGCAAATCCCATCATGATGTTCCAGGCCTGTCCGGTGAACGCGAAGTAGAGAACGACGATCAGCACGGTGAGGAGATAGTCGTTGACGAGCCAAGGCGCGACCAAAAGCACGGCCATCAAGGCGCCAAGCAATATGATTGCCGGACGCGGCACACCCTCGAAAATCGATGTCCCGAGGCGGACGAGATGATCGGTTAGGCGGACGGAGGTCTTGGCTGCCATCAGACTGATCTTCTGCCAAGAATTCCCTGCGGCCGAAACAGCAGCACCAATACCAGAATGGCGAACGCGAACATGCTCTTTGCCGACGGCGTGAACAACAAGCCGGCGAGCGCCTCGGTCACGCCGATTAATAATCCGCCGATGAGTGCGCCCGCCATTGAACCTAGCCCGCCGGTAATGACAATGACAAAGGCAAGCAGCGTATAGACGGGCCCAATCATCGGCGTGACATCGACGATCAGCGTCATCATGACGCCGGCAGCGCCAACGCAGGCGGCGCCAATTCCGAACGTGAGCGCATAGAGCCGCTTGACGTCGAGTCCGACCACGAGCGCGCCTGTGTAGTTATCGGCGCAAGCGCGTATCGCTTTGCCGATCGGCGCAAAACGGAAAAACGCAAACAATAACGCAGCGAAGATGATCGCCGCCGCGCCAGCGTAGAGTTTGGTGGCATCGACGATCAGCGTACCCACCTGAAAACTGTCGAAAGCGTAGGAAGTTTGCACCGTGCGAGCGTCCGGACCGAATATGATCAAAAGCACATTGACGATGATCAGCGCGATTGCGACTAGCAGCAAAAATTGACTGTGCTCGGGACGGTTGATGAATGGATTGATCAATCCGGCCTGTAGTGCGTAGCCGAACACGAACAGGACCGCGGCAACGGGCACCAGCATGATCAGCGGATCGAGGTGCAATCCGGAGAACAGCAGCACCGTCAGATACATTGCGATCGACATCATTTCGCCGTGGGCGAAATTGACGACCCGCACGACGCCAAAAATCACTGAAAGCCCAAGCGCCATCAGGCCATAGACCAGGCCCGTCAAAATTCCGGCAACGACGACGTTGAGATAGACATCGAATGCCACCGCGCGGCCTCAGGCGCGGTTCGTATACGGCGTCATCGGCCATTCCGGCTTGGCATTTGCGGCCGTCTTTGGCGCGAGCGTCACCAGTTTTCCGCCGCGATTCTGAATCGTGCCGCAAGTCAGCTTATCGTTCTGACCTTTTGCATCGAACTGGATACCGGAACCGATGCTGACATTATCAGTGATGTTGGTGGTGCGAATGGCATCGGCCAGCGCCTTTGGATCGCCGGACGCGGCGCGCTTGTAGGCGTCGGCCGCAATCAACAGGGCTTCGAACGTATAGACATGGTTGGTGCTCAGGTTGATGTCGGGATAGGCCTTGGCTAAAGCCGCGTCGAGCACTTTGGTAAGCTTTTTGTTCGGATCCTGGAACGGAACCAAACTGATCGGCCCATCTGACAGCCTGCCGAGGGTCTTGAGGTATTGATCCTCATACCAGCCCGGCCCCATGCTTAAGATCGCCTGCGGCGTCCAGCGCTGCTTGACCAGTTCTCGCGTGATCAGCATCGCATCGGTAAGCCGGCCGACGACGAGCAGAGCATCGGCATTGGCAGCCTTGGCTTTCGTAACCTCGACCGAAAGATCGCGCGCGGTCGGATCATAGGCGATCTCGTCGACGATCTTGTAAGGCATATTGAACTTCGGCATCACCGCACCGATGCCCTTCGACATCGCGGTGCCGAAAGTGTCATTGACGTGCATGTAAACGACGGACTTGGGCGCCGCGCCGATGAGATTGAACAGTTCCAGCTGATTGGCGAAAGCGCTTGAGAGAATCATTGGCGCAGTGAGGAAATTCCGAAAGACAAATTTGTAGCCTTGTTCGGTAATACCGGGCGCCGCCGCAATATTGATGACGAGGGGAATACCTTTTTGTTCGGCGACTTGCGCGATCGCGGTGGTCTGACCGGAATCAAACGCACCGACCAGAAGCTGGGCGCCATCGTTGATGAGCTTCTCGGCGCGTTCGCGGGCAACGTCGACGTTTGATTCGGTGTCGGCATTGAGGATCGCGAGTTCCGGCAATCCCAGGGTCTTGAGAATGCCGGGCGCGATGTCGACGCCGCGCTGGCAATCCTGCCCGATACTCGCTTCGAAGCCTGACCGCGGCAGCAGCACGCCGACCTTCAGGGGCGCGCCGGCGCCGGTGGCTTGAACCCCTTGGGCCCCTTGGGCGCGGATGATGCCCGGCGCAGCCAGGCTTGTTGCGCCAGCGGCGGCGCCGGCAAGCAAATGACGGCGGCTGACACGGATGCTGCGCGGCATGGAGATATCCTCCCTTGTGTTTAGCAAAATGCTAGAAAATGGCCGCGCTGCCGGCAAGCCTCGATCACGCATCAAATAAATGCGTGGCCGCAGCTGCAATCCGCAACAGCCGCCGGTCTTGACCATTCCGGGCAACCAGCATCAGGCCAACCGGAAGGCTTGCCCGCAGCGGCAGCGAAATCGCACACAGGTTAAAGAAATTCACCATGCTCGTATTTCGCAGCACCGCTGCGTTGCGGGCGCTAAAAACCTTGGGGTCGGCAACCTCGGCGATGGTCGGCGCCACAGTCGCCGAGGTTGGCATCACGAGCACATCGAGCGCGGCGAGCCGCGCATCCATCGCGCCGACCAAACGGTGGCGCTCGCGCAACATGTCAGCGTAATCAGCTTCGCTGACCGCGCAGCCGCGCTCGATACGAATGCGAACGTTCGGGTCGACGGCGGCGGCGCGCCGGCGCAACCGGTCGCGGTGAATGGCGCAAGCTTCAGTGGGGATAATGCCGCCCTTTTCGTTCACCGCGACCCAGTCGTTAAGGAGCGGTAGTTCTTCGCGGCTGACCCGGACGCCGCCGCCATCGAGCGCCGCGATCGCGGCCTTAAATGCCGGAGCGACAATGTCGTCGAGGCGGTCGAGGAGAAGCCCTTCGGCAAGGCCAAAGCGCAAGCCAGTAAGCGTGATCGGCTCGACCGGCGTAAATTCTTCTCCGGCCATGATCGCGTCGGCTTTGGCGCAATCGGCAACGCTGCGAGCGATCGGGCCGATGGAATCCAGCGTCTTGCTGAGCGGAAAAGCGCCGTCGGTCGCAACGCGCTGACGGCTTGGCTTGAAACCGACCAGGCCGCACAAAGCCGCCGGAATCCGCACTGACCCGCCGGTATCGGTGCCGATCGCGATTTCACACATGCCGTCGGCGACCGCGACCGGCGCGCCAGCCGAGGAGCCGCCGGGCACACGGCGACGATCGCGCGGATTAGCGGGCGTGCCAAAATGCGGATTGGCGCCAATCCCGGAAAAGGCGAATTCGGTCATGTTGGTCTTGGCGACAATGACTGCACCACCCTGACGCAACCGCTGCACGATCGTCGCATCGCTCGTCGCCGGCGCTGCTTCCTCGGCGAGGATTTTGGAGCCGGCCCGGGTTGGCTCGCCGGCAACATCGAATAGATCCTTGATGCTGACAATTACGCCGTCGAGGGGGCCGAGAGAAACGCCGCGCGCCGCGCGCGCGTCGGCAGCGTCGGCGGCTGCACGCGCGGTATCGGCGTAAACGGTGAGGCAGGCACGCGCGCCCTCCCCTTTCGGATCGGCAATGCGCGCCAGCGCCTGTTCGAGTCGGTCGCGGCAAGAGGGGCCTTTCATGCTTCACTCGCCAATGGTTAGTGCTGAAGTAAGCTCTACGGCAGGTCGCGAACCATATAGCAAACCTGTCACAAAGCTGCGATCATTCGCGGCAATCGGCGCACATCGACGAGGAATGCCAGGGATAACGCGATGGACAACGGTAAGCCGAAAATTGCTTTTATCGGATTTGGCGAAGCCGGCCAGGCGATCGCTGCCGGCTTCCACGACGCCGACGCCGCGCAGATGAGCGCTTGGGACATCCTGTTTCCCGACGCCGCTGGCAACAAGCTGCGGCGAACCGCCGACGCAAGCGGCGTGCGCTGCGCCATTTCCGCCGCCGATGCAGTGCAAAACGCCGAAATCGTCATTTCCGCTGTCACCGCGGCATCGAGCGGCGAGGCGGCGCAATCAGTGACAGCGCATCTGCGCGGAAAACCTTTCTTCCTTGACATCAATTCGGTATCGCCCGGCCGCAAGCAGGACACCGCCAAAATGCTCGGTGCCGCCGCGCGCTATATCGACGTCGCCGTGCTGGCGCCAATTCATCCGGCACGGCACCAGACGCCGTTGCTCATTGCCGGACTCGACAGCCAAGCCGTCGCGCCGGCGCTCACCGGATTGGGCATGCGCGCGAGCATCGCCGGCGTCGAGGTCGGCGCGGCGGCGGCGATCAAAATGGTGCGCAGCGTCATGATCAAGGGTATCGAGGCGCTGACGCTGGAGTGTTTTTTGGCCGCGGCGCGCGCCGGGGTCATCGACGAAGTCGCAGCGTCCATGCGGAACAATTACCCCGGCCTGGATTGGGCGAAGGTCGTTCCTTACAACTTGGAACGAATGGCGGTTCACGGTGAGCGGCGCGCCGCCGAAATGGAGGAAGTGGCCGAAACCTTACGCGAGCTCGGTGTCGAGCCGCTGATGACGAACGCCACCGTCAAACGCCAGCGCGAAATGGGCGAAATCGGGCAGCAGCAATTAGTCCGCGGCGTTCTCGATAAGGACCGCGCCGCCATGCTTGGCGCGATCAGCGCCGCGGCGCGCGACCGTCATTAAAGCATCAAGCGGGATAGCTTATCGCCGGCGCCCCTTGCGGCGCTCGCGCGGCGTCGTGCGCGCCGACCTCGGCATTGCGCGCCGCGTCGCCTTGGCTGCCATGTGGCGCGGCGGCAGGCCGCCGCTCGCTTCCAACCGCGCGCTCCAATATTCCCAAGTCCTGGTGACAACGTTGGGCAGTGCGCTCAGCGTTCCGGCCAATTTGATTTCGCCGCGATGCAAAGGCTGCGGGGTCCCGAGCGCAAGCGCGCGCAATTGATATTCCGCGTTGTCGCACATGAAGATCGCCCGCGCCACGAGTTCCTTGAGAGTTGTGCCAACCACCGTTGCGCCGTGGCGATTCATCAGCACCGCCGAATTTTGACCAAGCGCGCGGGCGAGCGAGCGTCCCTCCTCCGGCTTGACGACGAGAAGATTGGTGTCGCCGAATTCATCATATTGGTCCCAAAACAGCGCCTCTTCCCCCATAGCGGCTCCGAGATGGAAGACCGGCACGATTGGCTTGCCGGCGATGCAGAACGGCATCACCGCAGGAGCATGATGATGACATACGGCGACCACGTCGCTCCGTGCCTGATAGATGCAGCCATGGATGACGCGCTCGGCATAAAGTAGCGTCTTCGGCGGCCGCACCGGCTCGGAATCCAGCGTGAACTCCAAGATATCGTCGGGCTCGATCAAGAGCGGCGAGCGCGACCGCGACAGCAAATATCGATCGCGATTGGCCGGATGGCGCACGCTGACATGACCAAAGGCATCAAGAACGCCTTCATGAGCGAGGATTCGATTGGCTAGCGCCAATTCCTCGATCACATCATTTGTTGCACTGAGCACAGCTTCCCCCCTCAAGCGCCCGCTACCTGCGATGCCGCCGACTTATCAGGCCGTCAACGCGCGCACGTTGAAAGCGCGGATCGGCCGGTGCAGGCCCTTCAGGTCGACCTCGCCGAGCGCCTCGAGATCGGCAACCTTCTCGACAGCGACTTGAACCCGCCCGTCGACCAGGATTTGCCGATCATTGGCATGTGCACACAAGCGCGAGCCGATATTGACCACCGTGCCGGTCGCTGAATAGTGAAAACGACCCTTATAACCGACGTTTCCGAGCGTGGCATGACCTGAGGCGATCCCTATGCCGAATCCGAGTTCGTGACCGAATCGGCGCCAGTTGTCCGCGAGCGCCGCGACGTGACTGCGCATTTCGACTGCCATACGCACGGCGCGCACCGCAGGATCGGAGCACGGAATCGGATCGTTGAAGATGATCAGGAGGCCGTCGCCGGCGAAGTACTGCAACGTGCCCTCGAACCGGTCGATCGACTCGCCGAGACAGCGATAATATTCCTGCAGGACCGTGATGATGTCTTCCGGCTCGGCGTGCTCGGCAAATGCGGTAAAGCCCCGAAGATCGCAGAACACCGCCGTAATGTCGCGCCGGTGGCTCTCCAACATCTTCTCGTCTGTCACCACCAGCTTGGCAATCTGCGGCGAGAGAAAACTCTTGAGCTTGTTCATGCGATCAAGCTCTGAAACCTGCTCGTTCACGCGCTGCTCGAGCGTTTGATTCCAGCTCGCGAGATCCTTGGCCTGAGCTTGGACTTGATCGTGCAACTCCTTGATTCGCAGCATCGAGCGCACGCGGGCGACCAGTGCCGACTGGTCGATCGGCTTGGTCAAGTATTCGTCGGCGCCGGCATCCAGACCGGTGACCACGTCCTGCGAGGCGGCCCGCGCCGTGCACAGGATGATCGGCATGAACGGCATGGTCGGATCTTTCTTCAACCTCCGGCAGACCTCGAAGCCGTCGAGCTTTGGCATTTCGACGTCCAGCAGCATGAGATCGGGGCGATGCTGCGAGGCGCTCGCCAGCGCCTCCTCGCCGTCGGCCGCTTGCAGCGTCTCATAGCCGTGTTTTGACAGCCGGGTGACGAGAATGTCCCGGTTGGTCTCGTTATCATCGACGATGAGGATGCGCGCGGGATTATGCATGTGGCTCCGGTGCGCTACGGCAAGAACTCTTTGATTTTGGCGAGCAGCTGGCGTGGACTGTAAGGCTTGGTGACGTAGGCGTCACAACCGGCGGCACGCGCTTTGCCATCGTCGCCGCTCAAGGCATAGGACGTCACGACGATGATCGGAATTTTTTTCAGTTCAGGATCGGCCTTGATACGGCGCGTGGCTTCATAGCCATCCATCAATGGCAGTTGGATGTCCATGAGGATGAGATCGGGGCGCTGCTCTTTGGCCGCAGCAACGCCGGTTTCGCCGTCCCAAGCTTCGGTCATTTCATAACCGACGCTGCCCAATAGGTCGCGGAGGATTTGGCGATTGTCCTCCTGATCCTCGACTACAAGTATGCGTTTGCTCATGCCTTCCCCGTCAGTTCAACGCGCAAGGGAACCGTGAAGAAAAATGTCGAGCCGCTGCCGAGTGTCGATTCCACCCACAGCCGCCCGCCATGCATCTCGACGATGCGCTTGGCGATGGCCAAGCCGAGGCCGGTGCCGCCCTTGGCCTTGGTGTGAGTGCTGTCGGACTGCTGGAATTCTTCAAAAATCTTGGCCTGGTCCGCCTCGGCGATCCCAGGTCCGGTGTCGATCACCGCAATGGTGTAGTCGCCATTGGCTGCGGAAGCTTTCATGGCAACTTCACCGGTATCCGTGAACTTGATGGCATTGCCGACGAGATTAAGAAGCACCTGCGACAACCGCCGCTCGTCGCCATGTGCGGTCGGTAAATTCGGCGGAACCTCAAGCTTGAAGCCAAGCTTTTTGTTGCCGGCCAGCGGCTCGACCGCAACATAGACACCCTGCATCATGTCCTTGATCGAATAATCACTGAGCGAGAGAACAAGCTGCCCCGCCTCGATCTTGGAAAGGTCTAGCACGTCGTTGATGAGCCCGAGCAAGTGCTTGCCATTGGTCTGGATGCGCTCAAGCACATTGCGCATTTTCTCCGGCGCGTCGCCGTAAATGCCGTCGAGCACGAGTTCGGCATAGCCGAGGATGGCGTTGAGCGGCGTGCGTAATTCGTGGCTCATATTGGCGAGGAACTGCGATTTGTGTTTGCTCGCCTCCTCGACTTGGCGGCTCTTTTCTTGGATTTCCTCCAACAGACGTACGTTCTCGATGGCAATGACGGCCTGGTCGGCAAAGGTATTGGCAAGTTCGATCTGCTTTTCGGCAAATGGACGTGCTGTGGTCCGGCCTAAAATGATGACTCCGATCGGGTTACCTTCACGCAACAGCGGCACCCCTAGGATCGTATGATAACCCTCCCGCTGCGTGATACTAGTCATCGTATATTCTGGATCGGTCTGAACATCGGCGATATGAATAGGCTTGCCTTCCAACAAAACGCGTCCGGCGACCGTGCCGCGATCCGGTTCGACCGGACGGTTTTTCATGCTCTCTTGAAACTCGGGCGAGACGCCGTGGCCTGCGACGTGAAGAAAACTCATCCCCTTCGGACGGCGAATGGTCGCCATGTCCGCATCGCACAGACGCGCGACCGATTCGACCAACGTGTTAAGCACCGATTGCAGATCGAAGGTCGAACGGCCGATGATTTTCAGCACTTCGGCCGTCGCGGTCTGCTGCTCGAGCGATTCGCCAAGTTCGCGGGTGCGTTGCTGCTCGGCCTCGAACAGCCGCACGTTCTCGATCGCGATCGCCGCTTGATCGGCGAAAGTCGACAGCAGCGTGATATGCTTTTGCTCGAATGGCCGCACGTCAGTGCGGCGTATTGCAATGGCGCCGAGCGCGTGGCCCTCGCGGATCAGCGGCACGCCGAGAATCGTGTGATGGCCAAACCTTTGCGCCATATGCTGACCGAGGGGAAATTCATTACCGGCTTGCTGCACGTCTACGACATGGATCGGTTGCATATCGACAACAGTTCGCCCCGCGATCGTCGAACGATCCAATGGAAACGGCTCATCAACCGGCCCACCAATCTCGCCGAAGCCAGCAACAACGCGCAACACGTCACCCTCGACAATGAAAATATCCGCATATTGTGCCTCGCAGATGCGGGCCGCATGCTCGGCGACCGAATTGAGCACAGGCCGGACGTCATCTGGCGAATTTGAGATCACGCGCAGGATTTCGCTGATGGCGGTTTGTTGCTCGAGCGACACGCTTAATTCGGCGGTGCGCTGCACAACCTTTTTCTCAAGGTCGGCATAGGATTCCTGCAGCTTGCCGGCCATGTCGTTGAACTGGTCGGCAAGCGCCTCGACTTCATCGCCGCTCTTGATGGCGATGCGCTGGCCGAGATCGCCGCTGCCGATGCGCGCGGCGCCAACGCGGAGTGCCTGGATCGGCACCACCATGCGTCGGGCCAAGAACATGCCGGCGATGAAGGCGAGCGCCAGCGCGCCGAGCAGGACGTAGCCCATGCGCTCGATTGACTGGTAAAGCGGTGCATAGGCTTCTTCGATCGGGGTCTCGACAAAGACGAACCAGCCAAGCGGGTTGACCGGCGCATAGGCCGTCAGCACTTTGTGGCCGCCAATATCATCGGCCTCCTGCACGGCCTCAGTCGCGGAGCCCGCACGGGCTCCGCGCACCTGCGTCAGGCGCGACATGTCGGTATTGCGCAACACCAGGCTGATGTCGGGATGCGCGATCAGGCGCCCGTCGGAATCCGCCACATAGGCGCGGCCATGGGCGCCGACTTTGATTTTGGAAACAACGTCCCAGATCAGTTTGAGATTGACCTGCGCGATGCTCACGCCAGTGTCGCGCCGGGTGCCGGCAAGCGACAGCGTCATATAGGGCTCGGACTCGCGGCGGAAATAAACCGGGCCGTAATAGACCTTATGCGCCACGGCCTGCGTGAATTCCGGCTTATTCGAATAATCGATGCCGCTGCCGACCACGTCCATGGTCAGGCGCGAAACTTTTAGCTGCTCGTGGCCCGCCGCATCGATCTGTGCGAGCTCGGTGATCGCGGGGACTTGACGAAGCAGCCGGAGCGCGTCGAATCGGCGCTGATCGAGAGTTCCATCGGTCCACGGCAGCTGCGTGGTCCAGCCCACCTGGCTTTCGATCTGGGTAATGAATTCCTCGATTTTGTCGGCGGCCGCGACTGCTTGCTGCTCTTGGATATTGATCAAAGAGCCCTTGTGCTCCTGATAAGAGAACCAGACCTCGAAAGCGCCATTGGCAACGAGCGCCAGCACGACCACGGCGACGAATAGAATCGTATATTTGAAGAATAGCCGGCTGCGCATAATCGAGGCGCCCAGTCCCGAACGGCCACCGGGGCGATCCGCGGCGTGGGATTGGACTCCGTCACTCTTTTGGTCGACGTCGGCTTTCATTCGCTCATCTTAGCATTCGCCAAAGCATCGCGCGCGCGTCATTCGATCACCTCGTCGGCCCTGGCGAGCAGCGAAGCGGGAATTTCCAACCCGATGGCGCGCGCGGTTTTCAAATTAATAACGAGCCCAAAGGAGACCGGTTGTTCGATCGGGAGGTCGCCCGGATGGGCGCCCTGGAGGATTTTATCGACATAGGCAGCGCCGCGGCGAAACAAATCCGGCAGGCTCGTGCCGTAGGACATCAGGCCGCCTTCGACGACATTCCTCCGCAGCTGGAACATCCCCGGAATCCGGTTCTTAGCCAGGAAATCAATCACCTCCGCCATATGCATCTGGTGCATCGCGTCGTTGGTCGTAAGCACAACATCAGGTCGATGCGCCAGCATCTCCGCGAAAACCTGCGGAAAGTTGTCGGCCGCGCGCGCCTCAAAGGGGGTCAGGCTCATGCCAAAGAACGGCGTCGTCCTCCACAATTCATCCAACAGCGCGGCGCTCGATGCGTTGTTCGGATTCCAAAGAAAAGCAAGACGCGATGCAGATGGAATGGCGTCGCGTAAGAGTTGCAGCCGCTTGGTGGCGATGTCCGTGCCAAGAATCGTATTGCCGGTAATGTTGCCGCCGGGATGCGCGAAATTGGTGAGCAATCCGGCAGCAATTGGATCTCCCACGCCGATCACGACAATAGGAATGGATGTTGTGGCGTGCAACGCTGTCTGGGCGGCTGGCGTGCCATACACCGCGATGACGTCAACGGGAATTTGCGCCAATTCGCGCGCCACCGCGGCCAATCGCTCCGGCGTTCCGTCAGCCCGCCGATCTTCGAATGCGATGTTTTGTCCCTCGACATAATTGAGGCGGCGCAGCTCTTGGCGAAACACCTCCCAGTCGGGACCATCGTCGATGATGCCGACACGCGCCATCTTTGCCGCGGCCACGCTCGCAAGCGGGCATACCGTCACGGCGGCCGTCAAAACAGTGAGCGTTATGATTTGCCTGCGGTTCATCGCGGTCGTCTGCGCCGGTTGGCAAGGCTAGCATATTTCTCGAAACGCGATTGCCGCATGACGGGGGCGCGATTGGTGCCGAGAACCTCGACGCTCACGCGGAAAGGCCGGCCGGCACATTATCGCGATGCGATATTTCAACGACGCGCGCGCGTGTGGCCAGCGCATCCACCAGCGCGTCGGCCTTGGCCTTGTTTGCGCTGTCGAGATTAGCGTCCCATTCGTCGAGCAGATAGATTTCAGCGTCGGTTGAATTGACGATTTCTTCAAGCGACTTCAACTGACGCTCGCCGGAGGAAAAGCCGAGTTTCTTGTCCATCGACTCCGCCACCACCACGACGTCGTCTTCGTCGTCGCCCTCCACGTCCACAGGCACAACGCCGCCGGTGAATTGGAACGCAAGCCGGTCCGTCGTCGGCCAGTAATAGGCGCGCTTTTTCATCTCGGTCTTCAGGCTCGCCAACAGCGAAGACTTCCCGGTGCCGTTGGCGCCTCGCACATTGATCCGCCCGGTCGGATGGGCAAAGGCGATGCGCAACGCGTCGCTCAGCGACGAAACCACGTTGGCATGATCGCCCTCGCGCAAAACCAACCGATCAAACTTGATGCGTTTGTCGAAATTGGCGTCCGGCTCCGGCAACATGTTGGCGGCAACGCCACCAAACCGCGTCCAGATTGCGATGAAATCGTTCCAGCCGGTCGCAAGCAAATGCAATTCGTAGGTCATTTCGATCTGGCGCGGCAGAGTGGTGGCCAAGCCAACCAACAGGACTGTATCGCCTGCATTTTGCATGGCCACCACGCTGATGGTCGCAAACACGATCGCGAGACTCACGATCCCGCTCATTGCGCTCATGCCTTCGCGCGCGACAATGGCGCGAATTTGCGCGACCAGGCCTTCGCGCACGCGTTTTTTGAATTCCGCGAGCCAGAGCCTGAGATTATATCTGTTGCCGGAAAAGACGTTGTCCCACGCTGTATAACCTTGTGCGGTTACGCGATTGTTCATGCGCTGGTTCTCGAGATAGGCGCGCGCAAGCGGATTTTGCAGAATCCATTGCATCAACAACAGCGCGCCGAACGCGCCCACATAGGCAAACGGCAGGCTGACATCGATTTGGGTTCCTAGAACAAGCGCGTTGAAGACAAGACCAAGAAACAGCTTCAGCGCAAATTCCAATTCGTACATCACGTTGAAAAAACACTGGAAGGTCTCGCCGGTGAGAAAAGGCTCGACCTGCTCGCGCGCAGGTTTTTCGTTCAGCAGCTTGACCTTGCCGCGATTTTCGCGCGCAAAGCGCAGCATGAATTTTCCGAAGCCGCGATAGCCGGCGCGTTCCGCGAAAACCCAACTGATGACGCCGACAACGTAGGACGCCGATTGCGCCGTCAATATCCAAATCAGGTCGGAGAGAAGAAATTGGCCGATCGCGACCTTGCGTCCGGCATTGATGACAAACCACGTCGTCGCCGCGGCGAGCATGGCTTCGACCACCACCAGAGCCACCATCACGAACAGCGACGGCGAGACGAGATAGCTTGCCAGCTCCAAGCGTGAAATTTGCTGCCGTTTCATCACTGTCCCGGATAAGCCGCGAGCAAAAGCGGGCTGCGAGTCGACGGCGCAGTTTAGCGGTATAGGCCAGCGAATTTAAGCATTTGCTACACGGCCGACGGTTATGGTTTAACGAACAAGCAAAGCCTTCGTAGGAAACCGGCGGCGTTTAGCCGTGTACTTTCGGCTGGCCGAGAGCGCCACGGCAGCGTAATCATTAGGCTCTAGAGTAACCGTTCAAGCCTTGCGGGGTTGGACGTGGTTTTCGCGGCCATAGTTAAAAGCGTGATCCCTTACGCCGCGCCGATTCGCCGCTTCGGTGCCTCGTCCATGGCGCGGCTGTCGGTGCTCGTTCTCGGCTTGGCGGCGCTTTCGGCCTATACGGTGCCCGATTTGCAACGGGCAGCCGGCGACTGGCTCGCCGCCTGCTTATGGTGCTGCCTTGGCTATTTTGCGATCGACGGGATGTTGCGGGCCAATCTCGCAATGCGCACCGGCACACTGTGGGCCCACATCTGTTCGATTTCGGGTTTGATCGATATCGTTTCGGTCGTCGCCGTTCCGATAGCGCTGCTGTGTGGCGTGCCTTCCGCGACGGCATGGTTGTTGGCCTCACTATGGGTGCTCAAGCTCGCGCAGGATTCGCCCGGTTTTGCCCAGCTCCAACGCGTCTTCGTCGTCGAGGCCAAGGCCCTGGCGAGCGTGTTCGCGCTGTTTCTGATCGTGCTGGTCCTTTCATCAGCCGCCATGTTCGTGATCGAGCGCCACGCGCAACCGACTGCGTTCAATTCGATGCCACAGGCATTGTGGTGGGCGGTGGTGACGCTGACGACGACCGGTTACGGCGACAAGGTGCCGATCACGGATTTAGGCCGTCTGCTTGGCGGGTTCGTCATGATTTGCGGCATCGCGACGTTCGGATTGTCGACCGGCATCCTGGCGACCGGCTTTGCCGCAGAAACGCGGCGGCGCAACTTCATCCGCACCTGGGATCTTGTCAGCAAGGTGCCGTTCTTCCAATCGCTCGACCCGGCGGCGATTACCGAGATCACGCATTTGTTGCGGCTACTCGAAATACCCGAACGCACCGCTATTATCCGCCGCGGCAAGATCGGCGATTGCATGTATTTCATTGCCGCCGGAGAGGTTCAGGTCGATGTCAAGCCGGAGCCTGTGCGCCTCGGAGCCGGCGCATTTTTTGGCGAACTCGCCTTGCTGGGAGATTCGGTTCGTAGCGCCAATGTTACGACGACAATGCCCTCCACGCTCTTGATTCTCGACCTCGCCGATTTTCGGACGTTCACCGCCAACCATCCCGACCTCAAGCGCGCGATCGATGCCGAAGCGCAGCGGCGCATGCACGAAAATCAAGAAATGCGCGAACGACAGCGTGTTGGCGGCAGCTCGACCGGTTGAGGAGCCGGCGCCTGACGAACGGCGCAATAGGACGGCAAGACTTGACGAACTGATGCGTTTAGCCCTCAATCCGGCGCCTTTCGATCGGGGTTTAGGCCCGTTACCTGCAAATTGAACCGGCGCGGATCAGCTCATGGCAGACCGAATTGCACTGATCACCGGCGCAACCGGTCAGGACGGCGCTTATCTCGCCGAGTTCTTGTTGAAAAAAGGCTATATCGTGCACGGTCTCAAGCGACGGTCCTCGTCGTTTAACACCGCGCGCGTCGACCATCTTTATCAGGATCCACACGGGCCCGGCGTAAAGTTCTTCCTGCACTACGGCGACATGACCGATTCGACCAATCTCATTCGTATCATTCAGGAAGTGCAGCCTACCGAGATCTATAACCTCGCCGCGCAAAGCCATGTTCGTGTCTCGTTCGAGACGCCGGAATATACCGCCAATGCCGACGCGCTCGGCACGCTGCGTCTGCTCGAAGCAATCCGAATCCTCCGCGTCGAGGACAAAGTACGATTTTATCAAGCGTCGACCTCGGAATTGTACGGGCTAGCGCAGGAGGTACCGCAGCGGGAAACGACCCCGTTTTATCCGCGCTCGCCCTATGCGGCGGCGAAGCTCTACGCTTATTGGATCACGATCAACTATCGCGAAGCGTACCAGATGCATGCTTCCAACGGCATTCTCTTCAACCACGAAGGACCAACACGAGGTGAAACCTTTGTCACGCGCAAGATCACCCGCGCGGTTGCCGCGATTGAGCTTGGCCTGCAGAAAAAGCTGTTTCTCGGCAATCTCTCCGCCAAACGCGATTGGGGCCATGCGCGCGATTATGTCGAGGGCATGTGGCTCATCGTCCAACAGCCCGAACCAGACGATTACGTGTTGGCCACCGGCGAAGAACACTCGGTCCGCGAATTCGCTGAAAGGGCTTTTGCCTGCGTCGGCCGAACCATCGAGTGGCGCGGTTCGGGATTGAAGGAACAAGGCATCGATAAACGCGACGGCCAGGTACTCATCGAGATTGATCCGCGCTACTTTCGACCGACGGAAACTGACGCTCTGCTCGGCGACCCAAGCAAAGCGCGTCAGCGGCTCGGCTGGCGGCACAAGGTGACGTTCGATGAGCTGGTGCGGGAAATGGTCGAGTTGGATTTGGCCGAAATGCGCCGTGATGGCGCACATCGCAATCTACATGACTAGCGCATGAGCGCACCGGTCGTCTTCGATTTGCGCGGCAAGCGCGTCTTTGTCGCCGGGCATGCCGGCATGGTCGGCGCCGCGATCGTGCGCCGGCTTGAGCGCGAGCAGTGCAAAATAATTGCCGCGTCGCGCCACGAACTCGATTTGCGGCAATCCAACGCTGTCGAACGCTTCATGACTCAAGCCAAACCCGATGCCGTGTTTGTCGCCGCTGGAAAGGTCGGTGGCATTCGCGCCAACAGCACCTTTCCGGCCGACTTCCTTGCTGACAACTTGGCAATCGCGCGCAATACCATTCACGCTGCCCATCTGTGCGGTGTGCAGAAACTCCTCTATCTCGGTTCGTCCTGCATCTATCCGCGGCTGGCGTCGCAGCCGATGACGCCGGAAATGCTGCTCACCGGACCGCTCGAGCCGACCAACCAATGGTATGCGATAGCGAAGATCGCCGGCGTCAAATTATGCGAAGCCTACCGCCTGCAGCATAGCGACGATTTCGTCTCGGTGATGCCGACCAATCTTTATGGTCCGGGTGACAATTTCCATCCCGAGGACAGCCACGTGCCCGCTGCCTTGATGCGGCGTTTTCACGAAGCCAAGATCGCTGGCAGCCCGAACGTGACAGTTTGGGGAACCGGCACACCGCGTCGCGAATTCCTCGCCGTCGATGACCTCGCCGATGCGTGCGTGTTCGTCATGAAATGCTATTCGGATCTGCAATTCATCAATGTGGGGACCGGTGAAGATATTACCATCGCCGATTTTGCCCGTGTGGTCGCCGATGTGGTCGGCTTTCGCGGTCAGATCACGTTCGACGTTTCGCGGCCCGACGGCGCACCGCGCAAGCTTCTCGATGTGTCGCGCATCAACGCATTGGGCTGGCGCGCGCAGACACCGTTGAAGGAAGGCTTACAGCGTATGTATGCCGATTTCTTGGCGCATTATCCGGCGATGCGAGGCAAAGCCGAAAACAAAGCAGCGCGTGGCACTGCCGTATCGGGACACTAACCGTGGTCTGCAATCAATGAATTTCCGGTTCGGGGATCGCCGCCTGGCCCTGCAGAAAATCGAAATCGCAGCCTTCGTCAGCCTGGCCGATATGGGCAGAAAACATGGCGCCGTATCCCCGCAGATAGCGCGGCGGCGGCGGCTTCCAGGCCGCTTGACGCCGCGCCAGCTCGTCGGCGCCGACGTGTAAGTGGATCCGCCGCGCGGCGACATCGATCTCGATCTCATCGCCGGTTTGCACCAGCGCCAGTGGACCACCGACAAAACTCTCCGGCGCCACATGCAAGATGCAGGCGCCATAGCTCGTCCCGCTCATGCGCGCATCGGAAATGCGCAGCATGTCGCGCGTGCCGGCTTTGAGAAGCTTTTTGGGGATCGGTAGCTGACCCCATTCCGGCATGCCCGGCCCGCCTTTCGGTCCGCCATTCTTAAGCACCAGTACGTGATCAGGCGTGACGTCGAGATCGTCGCGATCGACTTCGCGCGCCATGTGGTCGTAGTTCTCGAACGCAATCGCCTTGCCGCGATGACGCAACAAGCGTTTTTCGGCGGCGGCCGGCTTCATCACGCAGCCGCGCGGCGCCAAATTACCGGTGAGCACCGCCGTTGCTCCTTCAGGATAAAGCGGCCGGTCCAATGCGTGGATGACGTCCGGCAGATGCACCTTGCTGCCGGCGATTGCTTCGCCGAGCGTGCGCCCGGAAACCGTGACGCATGACAGATCGAGCAGATCGCGCATCTGCGCCATGAGCGCGCGCAGGCCGCCGGCGTAGAAGAAATCCTCCATCAGATATTTGCCCGACGGCGTGATGTTGGCGATAACCGGCACGCGGCGGGAAATCTCGTCGAAACGCGCCATGTCGAGCTTGATGCCGGCGCGACGCGCCATGGCGATGACATGGATGATGGCGTTGGTCGAACCGCCGAGCGCCATATGAACGCGGATCGCATTATCGAACGCCGCCGGCGTAAGGACTTTGTTTGGCGTCAAATCCTCCCACACCATTTCCACGGCGCGGCGGCCCGCCGCGGCACACATCCGCGGGTGATTGGAATCCGGCGCCGGGATCGACGATGCGCCCGGCAGCGCAAGTCCGAGCGCCTCGGTGATCGCCATCATCGTGGCGGCCGTGCCCATGACCATGCAGGTGCCGAACGAACGGGATATGCCGCCCTCGATCTCATTCCACTCATCGTCACCGATGCGGCCGGCGCGCTTTTCGTCCCAATACTTCCAGGCGTCCGAACCCGAGCCAAGCACATTGCCGCGCCAGTTGCCGCGCAACATCGGACCGGCCGGCACGTAGATCGCGGGAATGCCCATGCTGATCGCGCCCATGATCAATCCGGGCGTGGTCTTGTCACAGCCGCCCATGAGCACCGCGCCGTCAATCGGATGGCTGCGCAACAGCTCTTCGCATTCCATCGCCAGGAAATTGCGGTAGAGCATGGTGGAAGGTTTCACGAACGGCTCCGCGAGCGACATTGCCGGCAGCTCGACCGGGAATCCGCCGGCTTGATAGACGCCGCGTTTGACGTCTTCGGCGCGATCGCGCAAATGGCCGTGGCACGCGTTGATCTCGCTCCAGGTATTGATGATGCCGATAACGGGTTTGCCCACCCAATCGGCGCGGTCATAGCCGAACTGGCGCAGCCGCGAGCGATGACCGAACGAGCGCAGATCGTTACGGCCGAGCCAGCGATAGGAGCGTAATTCCTCTGGCGATTTTGTTTTGCCCATGTCTACTGCAATCTACTGCACCCCTGTTCATTGGTGTTCACAGTTATCCCGTAACTAATTGGATTCTAATACTTTCACAATTTTGCTATCCTCACCTGTTCATGGATGCCCATCGCAATCGCAAACATTCTTATGGGTAGATCATGGGTAGCAATGGATACGGAAAATTATCGGCGTCCTTCGTCAGCAAGCACCGCAAACCCGGAACATATAACGACGGTGGCAATCTGTATCTTCAAATCTCATCACCGACCGCGAAATCATGGGTCTTCCGGTTCTGGGATTCAGAACGCGCACGCGTGCGCGAGATGGGTCTTGGCAGCCTACACCTCGTCAGTCTCGCGCAGGCACGCACGCTCGCGTTTGAATACCGGCAACTCTTACAGCAAGGCGTCAATCCGCTTCAGGCTCGGCGCACTGGACAGGCGCAGCAACGCCTCGATGCCGCATCCAAGGCGATGACATTCCAGCAATGCGCCAAAGCTTACATCGAAGCTCACGGCGGCGGCTGGAGAAACGCCCGGCATCGCCAGCAATGGATTAACTCACTGGACCAGCATGTCTTGCCATCCATCGGCGAATTGCCGGTGGCAGCAATAGACGTGCCCACCCTTCACCGGCTGTTACAGCCGATATGGGCGAAGACACCGCAAACCGGAGTTCGGCTGCGCGGCCGGATCGAAAACATTTTGGCTTGGGCCACGGTTCTAAACTATCGCTCTGGACCGAACCCGGCTCAGTGGAAAGGCAATCTCGATAAGCTGCTGCCACGCGCATCCAAGGTCCGCAAGGCTCAGCACTTCGCCTCGATGCCCTACACCGACATTCCGGCCTTCATGGCGCAGCTTCACGAACGCGGCACTGCAGCCGCCAAGGCTTTGGAATTCACCATTTTGACGGCCGCCAGAACCAATGAAACCCTCGGTGCCAAATGGGACGAGATAGATTCAGATTCAGGAATCTGGACGATTCCGTCTGAGCGAATGAAAGCCGGTGCCGAGCATAAGGTGCCGTTGACCAAAGCGGTGCTTCAAATCCTCAAAAGCATCACGCCGGACGCCAGTGGGTTCGTGTTCGTCTATAGCCCCGGCAAGCCATTATGGGCGACGATAATGCGCCGGACGATGACGTATATGCGGATCAAGGACGCCGTGCCGCATGGGTTCCGCTCTAGCTTCCGCACTTGGGCGGCCGAATGCACGAACTTTCCCCGCGAGATTGCCGAAGCCGCTTTAGCTCACGCTAACGGCGATAAAGTCGAGCAGGCTTATCAGCGAAGCGATCATTTTCAGAAGCGCCGCGAATTAATGACTCAATGGGCGCGGCACTGCATTGGCCGTTAGGCTCGTGCAGATTTTTGGATTGTTCCGCATCCGTTACTGCATGGGCCGTTAGCTGATCCGTTCCGTATTAGTTTGAGCTTGCGCCGAAGCAGCAAATCATTTTAAACATAGACATTCATGCTTATCGGGGGATAGGCGGGCAAACTGCTCTCCACAGTTTGATGTGACGTCAGCATGACGACGAACTCAACTGTGGAAGGTAGCAATGTCATTACAGGAAGCCCATCGGCGAGCCGAACAGCGGGCCGCATCCTACAAACTCAATGAGTGGCTGAAGCATCGCCGGATTTCCCGGTCGATGTTTTACAAGCTGCTAAAGCTTGGATTAGCGCCGAAGTCCTATTTGGTCGGCTCCTGCCGCTATATCACCATCGAAGCCGACGCAGCTTGGCTGGCCGAGCGCCAAGCCGAAAGCAAAGCCGCCGCATAGAAAAGGCCCGCCGATTGGGAGCGGCGGGCCTTTGAGTGCAACCGAATTAGGACGCGGTTTGGCTATTGCTCGAAGCGAAGCCAAAATACCGCGTCCTTGCCGTCGAGGGCAAGGAAAATGACTTTCACGACAAAAAATTCCAGCACCGCCGAGCCGATCACCGCCGATTCCTCGGCGATCATCATTCCGATTCCGGCCAAGCCGACCCCGAGCGCCACCAAACAATCATTCGAGGCATTCAAAGAGACTTGGCAGCTACAGATCGCAGCCGACAAATCACTCCCTGCCGGTGCGCTCCGGGTCGCCTTGGCAATTTCCGCGCACATGAACCGCAAGCAGAACGGCTTGGCGTGGCCGGGTTACAAACGATTGCAAAGAATTCTAGGCATTGGTCGCAGCACCGTTATCCGGAGCGTGAAACGGCTCGAAAAGGCCGGGCATCTCTCGGTAAAGCGCCAGCGCAACGGCAGCAAAAATGCCCCGAACGAATACCAACCAAAGCTCAAGGGTAGTGTCACAGCTATGACACCACCCCCTCACCCCCCTGGTGTCACAGATGACATCACCCTGATGTCACAGCTACGACACCCCCCTAGTGTCATAGCTGTGAAACCCGAACCTCTGAATGAACCTCCGAATGAACCTCTGATTAAGAAAGAGAGAGGGGCTCGCCATTCTGGCTCGCCCACTCTCCCCGATTCCAATCCGATTATTCAGACCAAGTTGGTAGCCGAGGAAGTGAAGATCGGAACTAACGTCACCACCATCGCCCAACCGTCTTTGGTGAGAAACCGGAGTCTCCGGGGTAAGAGGCTTCCCGAGGATTGGAGGCCATTACCGGACGATGAGGCTTATGCCCGTAATCTCCTCGGCGACAGTGGGTTTGCGACAACGCTGGAAAACTTTCGGGATTACTGGTTGAGCCGGGCCGATGCCGGGGCGACTAAGCTGGATTGGGCGCGGACATGGCGGATTTGGTGCCGCAAGGATGCCGAGGATAGCAGCCTGACCCATCACCCTCAAGGTTCTTATCGCGGCATCTGACAGTGAAACGTCTGATTGCCGACTGTCAGATCTGCAACACCTTTGGTTTTCATACATAGATCAGCGGTGACGCCATTGGCGGTCCCCAAGAGTTCTAATTTGCAACCTTCGCCAAGTTTCAGGTTCTGAAACGTCGTGCCGCGCCACGTCATGGTGCCGCCGTCCTTGACTTCGCCGGAATCATTATCTTTCCACTCGTAGCGAAGCGTGACCGGATACGACTTATGGCCAACGTGGCATAGATAAGTGTCAGCGTCTGGGTCCGTCGCCATTGCTGGCGGGAGGCTCCGTACGAGGTTTTCCTGCACCCAAATTTGGCCGCCAGATTTATCCATCCATTCGACGGTGTATATCATCCCGCGCTTGCCAGCATTGGTGTCGCCGCGCAAGTGCGCTTGTCAGCTTTGGCATTGTAATCGAGTTCCCGCGCATCCTTTAGAGCGAACGCGATAAGTCCGGTCATTTTGCCAGTCGGCGAGTTTTTGACGGTGTTCTTTGCTGTTTCGATGACGGCCTCGTTATCGCAAGGCGGAATCTTCTTCACCCCTGACAAAGACGTCGAGTCGCTGTCATCTCCGGCGTGCTGCGGAACGCCTTCATAAGTGATCCAATCACCATGCAAATCACCAACCTTGGCCCAATCGCATGATGTATCCTCGGCACGAGTGCCGCTCGCGTGCATACAGACCAGACTTTCGTCAACATCTGGACGCACGATGATTTTAGCGACGACAAGAAGCGTGCCATCGTCGGTACGGAACTGATCGCCAACGTCTGGCCACGCGCCAGCGAGCGCCACACCGGTAACAGCGATAGCCATTGCGGTTGCGAGTAGTAGCTTTTTCATTTTTTGCATCTCGGGACGATGACAAGCTCTTGCGAGAATTTTTGTCGCAAGATTTCACGATGCTTGCGATTGAACGCGGAACAGTGAATGCGCCGCGACGACCCCGCAACGAGCCGCTTCAAACTTCACAGTCGTGTTCCTCCTTTACTTAGTCCGAATTCCTAGTGACTGCAATTTGGTGCGCATTTCCGCGCAATGCTCCTCGGAATGGGTGTCGGTTTCGGTGGTGGGCGCTGGTAATTCCGGAACGGTGGCGACCACGGTCGCCTCACCGTCAATCGTTGGGCCGTCGTGTTCGGGGCCGTCATGTTCGGGCGGCTGGGGCCATTTGCTGCGGTCACGCCCGTATCTTTCCATAAGGGCAATGTTTTGAAATGCTATGCGTGACTGCTTAGCCTGCTCTATGTTGGCCCGATCTTTCAAAAATCTGACATCGCCCGCTGTTTCTTTGCCGGTGCCGATACGAGCCATAGCCTCGGCAGCGGTGACATCGCCCCAGTGCTTACGCTTGCCCTTATGGGCGCAGCGCGGCCGATGCCCTCGCTGTGGTGCCAAGCTGCAAATCGACGGTGCATTCTCACTGCGGAGTGGGCCGCTGAATTCCGAGGCGTCTCGCGCAAAGGCTCCCATAAAAGTCAACGCCCGCATCGCCGAGGATGCCACGTGTGCCGCTTACATCCTCTGTTGTAAGCTTCGTAACAATACCCTTTGGCGATGAGATGACGTTGAGCTTGCAAAAGAAGGTGCTTGCCGTACCGCTGCCCCGGTAAGTGTCGATGTCAGTAACGCTAGATAATTGCCAAGTGTATGCCGTTTCGCCGCTGTTCATTTTGAATGTACTTGCGGGAGGTCCAAATTCGGAGACAAGGGCATCGACGTTTTGGCCCACATATTTGCTTTCAAGAGTTTGTGAAACTTGCTGCTAAGCACTGTCGCCATTAGGGCAAGGAATGCCCGCACGACGCCCTCCGTCTTTACAGTTTAAGCAACAAAACGCGGGGCTATCAATGAGCGTTTGGGCGGCTGGGGATCGCGGTGAATATCGCCAAGTTGCCGGAGCTATAGCGACACAGAGAGCAGTGCAAAGGCTATTGCACCGGGTAGTGCACATGTACCGGGTTCGTTTTGACGGTCGACTGACTGACATGGTGAACCTGACTAGGGCCAAGGACACGGCGGTGTCTCTGGCGCTGTCCGTTCTCAACAATCCAAAACGGGTGGCGGCATGATTGAACAAATACCCTGGGGCGAAGACGAATCCCTTGGCCGCGCTTGGTGGGACGAATCCGCCAAGATTTGCAACGCAACGAATCAGCAGAAAATCTTTGCTGCCTGTTATCATTCCGGTTGGACGGCAACGGCTTCTGCTAGGGCCGCCAAATACTCTGGCAACGAGGACACGCTACTCCTTGGTCCGACCGACGGATTACCAAGCAAGGACTGGACTGCCGTCGAATGTGATGCGCGGTGCCCAGCCTGCCGTACCGCTCCCTTGTGTTGGTCCGACACCCAGCGTTGCCGCGTGCGGATCGGCGAGCGACTCACCCACGCGGCGCGTATGGGGGACAAGGCAAAGCCGTCGGACCGTCGCAACACCGGCGGCTTTGCTGTGCAGGTCAACGCTACGGGCGTATACTGCCGTGGTCGGACCGGAGCCTTTTTTGCTTTTCACTCCGGTTCGACAGCCCCGACGATGAATTCCCTAGTGAGACAAGGCGCATCCTTCGGGACAACGAGGCAAAGCCGTCGGTTTTCATCCTGACTGGCGGCTTTGCTGTAAGGTCAGCGCCAAATCACTGCCAAGCTGAAAACGCGGCGGAAGCGAAGCAGGCCAACGCAAACTCAATCCCTTTTCGCACTTATCTTTATCCCCGCTTAATCCTCGCCCACTAGCTTGTGGTGCTGAGCTTATACTTGAGCCATCGGCATTACTGTGGCTTGGCTTATCTGTGCCAGATGGTGTCCAGATAATTCCGCTTTAAGCCCACAAGACTCGATTTTAGCTGTCTTATCCAGTCAGTCAGCCGTGGTTTGACTGTCGGATTTGCCGCTAAGTGGTGAGGGGAGAGCTTTGATTTGTTTGAGACCGGGTTGCTTGACGTTCGCTAGATTGACCGTCCGGTATGGTCTGGCCTTGATTTCGGCGATGTAGGCGTCCATCTCGGCGAAACACTCCTTGGTGCGGCGGACAAAGAGGTCGGCGAGGTATTGGCGATCTTCCTCCCGGTAATCGTGATAAGGGGCAAACTCAAACTTGTAATGTCCGTCAATCATCTTCAGCCCGATTTCGTCCATAGTCTCTGCGCCCTGGAATGGATCGGTGCTGACCTCGAGCTTGCTGCGCTCGACCAATAGACCCGCAAGCTGCGCTTTACCGAGGATTGCCTTAATGGCTGCCGAATACTGATTTTTGCCGGTGGCGTGCTGCCGGGCTTCCTCTAACTCAGCAATCAGGCTTTCAATCGTGATCGGCACCTTGACCGCAATCTCATCTTGAAGCTCGCGGAGTCGGGCTTGCACTTTAGGGCGGTTAAGTAGCCGATGGGCATTGGCGGAATCGCGGGTGTATCCCGCAAGCTCAAACGCCTTGGTGGCGTCACCGCATTTCAGATAGCTGTGGACGAACGCCTCATGGCGGGGGTTTTTGAGCGGAGCCATTAGGGCGCTGTCCCATTCGACCTGCGATGTAGCCAAGGCTACACTTTGTAATCACCATTGAATTTATCAGAAATCCGCCAGAACCTCAAACACATCTTAGGGGCTTGCTATTGAGTTATACGAGAACGCCAACGCCATCGAGGCATAGCGAGCGACGTTACCAGAGAGGCTAAGGCGACGGCCTATTCATCCGCCAGGCTCCGCAACGCTCACCGCGTACAGCTGTTGGCCACGCGCCGCCCTTAATCGCGCCATCACAGCCTGACAAAAAACTTGTGTCGGACCGTGGAGGTATCGGCCGACAGCCCAAACGCGTCACCGCATCCCTCACATGCGGCGCGGATGGGGGGACGAAGGCAAAGCCATCGGCTCCGCATCCCGACGGCTTTGCTATGTGAGCATTTTGCTCTTCCACTCGCCGACACCGCCTCATTTAGCTCTGCGCAATAGTTCCGGCAGCCTCTCAAAGTTAACTACAATCCGTCGCGCTATCCGTTTCCCTCTTGACGGTCATTGGGCCAGATACAATGCTCAAAAAGTCTCAATCAGAATGTTGAGTTTCGTTGCTGTGTCGATAGTTGAGTTCGAGCGTGCCAGACTTTTGCAGGAAGCGAGGCTGTCTGGCATTACCGTTAAGGATATTGCGAGAGCACTCGCCACTATTGCTGGCGTCAAGGCTGTAGCCGAGTTTGATGCTGGACTAACCAGTTTTTATCTCAGCAAGGCCGAGACACTGCTTGAGTTAGCAACCGAATTTGCTCAAGAGCGTCGTCGGAATGACTAAGGCACAAGTGGGCCACCCCTCTATTCCCGCTTCTTGCGAAAAAGCTCCGGCAGCTTGGCGATGTTCGCCGCAATCCGCCGCGCCTCGCCGCACTAGCAACGAGGACTAATTTTAGCAGCCCGGGAAAAACGGCAAGGACAAAACCGTCTGCCGGGCTTGATCCTCTACGATCATCGCTAGAGACAGATCATCCTTGTAGCCGCTCTTTTTTCTTAGCTCTCGGATTGTGTAATCTGCATAAGAAAGCGCCGCATCTGCATCTGGCAGGTACGTGCCATCACGGTCATCCTCGACCCGATCCTGTCTGTGTATCGTAAAGAAATATCGCGGCATCGAACGTGCAATACTCTACGCACTCACACTAGCGTGGGAGGTGTAAATGGATCGCAAAGGCTCGTTGTTGATCTAGATCAAATTCGACCAAGGCGGCGGGAAGCGGCGAGTTGTCATTTGCGGATTCGCAGCAAAGCCGCCGGCTCCTGATCAAAGACCAGCGGCTTTGCCTTGTCCCCCGTGCGTGCCGTTGCTTGCCAGGCGCACACGGCAACGTTGGGCGTCGGACCAACACAGGAAGCGGCTTGTTGCGAGAAGTGGCGCGCCTCCGTGGTCCGGCTGAGACAAGCATACGCTCTTGCTGGCACCTCTCCCACCTATTCTCGCGTGTGGGCCGCGGATTTGATCGCTGGGCAAGGAAGCGGCATAGCGTGGTCTTTTGACGCTGCGGGAAAATGCCTTCGGCGAGAATAGCCGTCCCCACACTAAGCTTGTGCAGGCGGGGACGACGCCATGCACCTTGATTACATCGTGCTGGGCCTTCTGATTGTCGGCATGCTTTCGGCGGCGGCCATGGCGCTCCCGCAACGCAAGTCACATTGATACGGGAGGCGCCGTGGCCGTTTTGCTCTCGTGTTGGCTGCGGACCCGAAGGGCTGAACAGGTTCGCGGCAGCGGCTAATTCTTCTTTTCCCAGCGCCGCGCCATCTGAAACCACGCGCTGGCCATCTTCATGTACAGCGCGTGTTTCTCAGGCGAAGGTGCCGTCTGAGCTAACTCCATGCATTCGGCGGCAAACTCACGGAAGAGCGTTGACGGTTCGCAACCCTCAAATGTGATCTTGTCGTTTTTTCCCGGCATTGCTTCGGCATTGGCGTTACAAAAACTCCCGCCAAATTAATCCGAGCGGACCTGCCGTGACTTGATAAGTTAAGCCAATAAATTGCTCGTTTGGACCCGTTGTCGCACGACAAAGGCCGCGCCCGGTGTCCTCTACGGACTAAGGCGGCGGGAAGCGGCGAGTTGTCATTTGCGGACTCGCAGCAAAGCCGCCGGTGTTGCGACGAGCCGACGGCTTTGCCTTTCCCCCATACGTCTTCGGGCGAACACGTTCTGGGGTAGTCGGATCGGAGTGGAGATGAAGAAACGCCCCGGTCCGACCAGACAAGTATACGCCCGCCCGCGCTCGCTTTAACCACACGCGCAAGTAATCGGCATATAGTGCGCGGGTGGATCACTTGAACGCCATACGACTTCTAAAGGCGTTAGTCGCCGCCGGAGCAAAACCTCGCGCGCCAATGGCCAGCACTTGGATTCACACCATAGCGCTGAGAGATGTGTCGTTGCAGGACACGGCGCTCGCGTCTGCCCTCGCATACGCAGAAGGAGTAGGCTGGCTCGTCGACAGCCCAAGAAAAGGTTGGGTTTCCGTCACTCGTGCGGGTGCGTTTGTCGCCACTCCAGCGCAACCCGCTCCAGCACCAACCACTCCAGCGCCAACTACTGCAACACCAACCGCTCCAGCAACCGCCATTGTGTTCCGAGTGGTCGGTCAGAGGCGGGATGACGCGCTCACGACGGTACAGGCGGGAGGCCATCATCCCGGCTATTCCAAACAAATTCAATTCGATGCTGGCGAAACATCATC
>Ga0310912_10000074_pt1 | contig 41676 bp, 32 predicted proteins | sample GREbulkMGOX080_FD_203443 | JGI IMG/M metagenome (GOLD analysis project Ga0310912, IMG submission 203443) | Lab enrichment of tropical soil microbial communities from Luquillo Experimental Forest, Puerto Rico - GRE.bulkMG.OX080 | ecosystem: Environmental > Terrestrial > Soil > Tropical forest >...
AAGAGCCAATACCGCGTCACCTGTTGGCCACGCGCTGCCCTTAATGGTGCCATCACAGCCTGACAAAAACCTGTGTCGGACCGTGGATGTATCGGCCGACAGCCCAACGCGCCTAATGCTCCCTCGCATCGCAGCGCGCATGGGGGACGAAGGCAAAGCCGTCGGCTCGCGCACATCCGGCCGACGGCTTTGCTATGTGAGCATTTTTCTTTCCCACGATCCGCGCAGTTCCTAAGTGGTTGCACCGGTTCTGCGTAGTTCGGCCACAAAAACAAACTTTGCTGCAGTCGCTGGCCGTGGCTTCCTCTTCGGCCAGTGTGTATGTGTGCGTTTAATTTAGACCGCAACTAGCCCCGGCTCCGGCTGGGGCTTTTTGTTTTCACTGCGCTCCCATCCAATGGTTTAGTCACCGCATCTTCGTACTGCGGCCTCACTTCCTCCGGCATCCAGCTTTCTGGCGGCTTGGCGATGTTCGCTGCGATCCGTCGCGCCTCACCAGGACCAGGAACATGGCGACGTTCGAAACCAATATCCGTCCCACGACCGCTGCCAGGCGCACGGATAGCCGTAACCGACATAGGAATATGCGATCGGCGGTGGTCCAATAACTATGGGGCCGAAAACCGAACGGGTCCCATAGACTGATGCCCGCCGACGGTGATGGGAGCGAGTGGTTGTCCTCGGGCTCTCTTCATTCACCGGGGACGCAGCCTCACGTCTTGGAATGCTGGGTGACGTAACCTCATCTCTTGGAATGGTGCTTGGTATGAAAGGTGTCGTGCTTGGTGTTGAGGGTGCTAGGGGTGTGTAGCTCGGTTGAGGCACGGTATAGGGACTGGATGGATTGAAGACAGGCGGTGGCGGCGGAGGAGATGGAGGCACATACCCCGGCTGTGCTTGTGCGTGTTCGATCAGAACACAGGCGCAAAATGAGACTGCGCATCCGCCCACTAAAAGCTGCGCTAGTGCTTCCCACTCAAATCTGCTCGTCGGCATCGCGGTCTCCGGCTCAACGTTGTCCTTTCACGATCAAAGCAAGCGTCCTTGAATGATGCAATTAAAAACCCCCGGCAAAAATTTCCGGGGGTTTATTTTGGGCTGCGAATTTTACCGGGGAAGTGTTTCAGGCGGCTCACACTGGTAGTAAGGCCGTGCGCTGTAGTGTGGCAAACCTGACCAGCCACACTGGTACCGCTTGAAGCCGGCAATAGCTCCGGCAGCTTGGCGATATTCACCGCAATCCGCCGCGATGGTGCGTTAAAGCAAAACTCCGTTGCCCGGTATTCCCACGAAAAGACCGCAATAAAGTCGCGACAAATTCGCTGAAATTGCCTTAGCTAACATGCTCCCTAGTAGGAAGCGCGCCGATGGACCCTATTAGACCCCAGTCAGCCGCTGAGGCGGCTTCTGTTGAACAGTTAGGTGCCCTTCTTGAAGTTACGATCAATCAGCGGAAGCCTGGCGAGGATTTGCACGGTTCTGACGATTTAAGCCTTCAGCCAAAGCCTGGGGAGGCTTTGGATATTATTCCGCGCGTCAGTCGCCTTGACGGCGAGACTTCTGATCGTGTCCGTGCAATGGAAAGCCGGACAAAAAGGCGATCTTCACGAGGGTTTGCCCGCTTCCTGGTTGCGATTTGTATTGGTGTCGCTGGCACCTTGGCTTGGCAGTCTTACGGCGAGGCAACCAAGCAGATAATAGCTGCAAGAGCCCCTGAACTTGGCTGGTCACCGGAGGCCAAGCAGATGATCGCGAGCTGGGTTCAACAGCTTGGCTGGGCTAAGCTAGCGACTGGTCCTGAAAACACTGCTGCTCAGCTGCCAGTGCCGAAGATGACGCAAGCGGCACCCGTTGCGCAGGCTGCGCCAGAGAGCGTCACTCCTAAAGCGCCTGCCGCCCCCTCCATCGATCCTGAGCAGGTGCACCGAATGGCAATGGACCTAACTGCGCTGCGGCAAACTGTGGAGCAGCTCGCCGCCAGTCAAGACCAGATGGTGCGCGAGATAGCCAAATTGAAAGCCGCAGACGGGGAAATCCTTGCGAAGGTCACCCCAGCGCCTGCTCCGCCGCCATCCATTGCTGCTGCCCCCGCGGTAGCGGGGCGACCTGCTCCCGGAGGGGCCCCATCTTCGGCGAATACGCAAACAGAGGTCGCCCTGCGAGCTAATTGCGGTCCGGATGTGCAAAGGCTTTGCCGTGGAATCTCTTGGGAAAACGGTGGCGTGATTAAATGCCTGAACTCTCTTCGCATGGAACTGTCTCCAATATGCGTTGCGTACTTCAACGGCCAAAAGGGTACGCCTAAGGCCACAAGCCCAAACCGGTAACACCCCGTCTTCGCCGGCACCAATAGCACCGCCCCACCCGTAATCCGAGACGCCTTTAGCGTGGGGATTGAAGGGCGTGGTCGCTCGGGACTGACGCGCGCCGCGCTGCGCATCAAGCCTTGCCCGAGAGCCCCGTCAGCTTTGCGATATTCGCCGCGATCCTTCGCGCCTCGCCTTTGGTGAGCAATTTCGCCGCCGATCTCCGCTCCGGCTCATCCTCGAAATAGACATACGCGAGCTTTTGTCCGTTATGGTCACGCACGATGAAGCAGGCGTCCGATTTCTCGACAGACCACGGTGAGAGAAAGAGTCGTTCCATTCGTGTGCTGTTCGGACGCTTTGTGCCCGGAACCCCCTTTTCGAGCGAGCACGTCCGCGCTTAGACTTAAATGCCCTCGGGGCGGTGCGCTTGCGTACCAGCCGCGACCGCCCCAGGGCCAAAGTAGAATCAATGTGGTCGTCTTACTGGCGGGGGTAGTCTTTCTGGGGACGGACCTCCGCCAATATTTTATCGTTTCCGAAAGCGGTCATTTGTCATGTGACGCCCATCACGGAAAGTCACTTTTGAGCGATTCAGCAACAATAATGTGACGAATGCCCGTTCTGCTCTCGTCACAAAAAACGAACCCCAAGCGCGGTGCACTTGGGGTCGAAGTCTGTTGCCTAAGTAGGCGGCAGCCGTCGGGGGACGGGGGAAGGCTGCTCACCTAGTAGCGGAACGGTAGGGCTGCGCAATCATCAAACTCAATTATGCGCAAGTGTCTGTCTTTTGTCCGTTGGTATAGGGCTTCTGCAGGAGGATCTCACTGCGGCACAGGCAATGGCTCAACCACCGCGTTTCGTCGATGCTACTGGTTGTTCAATGGTGGTATGGCGATGCTCTTTCGCATCAAAGACGGTTACCTGTGGATTTGGATGTCCTTTCTTTATCTCCTTTGCGGCCTTTTCGGCTGCTTCATATGTTCCAAATCCTGACTTCAATTGTCGGTCGACGGCCACATAATACTGTTCGATGAGAGGCGCCGTGGCGCGTATTGGCGCCGAATCGGTTCGCCTGCCTTCCGGAGCCGGACTTCTCCCCCGGCTTGAGAGTTGTTTTCGCTGTTTGTGCATTGCCATCACCGCCAATCCTCTTCGGCCTCGCGCGTGACCGCCGGTGCTTTCGGGTTCTTGACCTTAACCCAATGCGGAGAGCGGCCTGAGCGGTAGGGCGAGCCAAGTCGCTTCGACACGATACCCTCGCATCCGAGCTGACACGCTTCGCGAAATACAATCGCGCCGTCTTCCTTGAAACACTCATTGAAGATGAGACTATGGCGCGACCCGCTCAATAGCTCCGCGAGCGATTCCTTTCGTTTCTCGATAGTCTCGCGGCGCAAATCTCGACCGTCGAGTTCGAGCAAATCGAACGCGCAATGTTCGGCGTTAGTGACTGTGCCGTGGCGGCGGATTAAATCAAACACGGCGAGTCCGTCCTCGTCACAAACGATGGCTTCGCCATCGATCAAGCAACTTCGCACCGGCAGATGGCTCACCGCTATTGCGATAAACGGAAAGCGACCAGAGAAGTCGTTTCCGGCGCGCGTAATCAATCGCACACCCGCGCCATCCCGGCGCGCCATGATGCGAAAGCCATCATGCTTGATTTCGTGAATCCAGCCTGGCCCTGAGGGCGGGACCTTCACAGGCGAGGGCAGGCACGGCTCGATTATTCCCAGTCCGGGGCGGGTACGCTCACGCAACATACTCATCGCGGCTAGTTAACAGCACAAACGCGAAGAGTCGAATCGCGTAAACTCTGCGCTCATGAAAAGTAGGGCCTCCCGGGGGAATTTATGAACCGGCTACTGATCGTTGCGATTTTGATGCTTCCGACAGCGCCGCTCTATGCGCAAGGTCAACAGCAGAATGTCGCCAAGTTAAAGGAGGACGCACGAAAAGCCGTAGATATTATCGGCGCTGATAGGGGTAAGACCCAGCGCTATTGCGAAGTTGTCGACCTCCTCGGTCGCCAGCTTGGGCAGGCCGATCAGAAGAAGGACAAAAAGAAGACTAAGGCGCTATCGCAGAGGATAAATCAATTGCAGAAAAAACTCGGATCCGAATTCTTCGTGCTGGAGAATATCCTTGACGATATTGACCTAAAATCACCAGACGGCCGGGAAATCGCTTTAATAATCCAGAGCCTCAATCAATCCTGTCCGGAATAACAGCAATCGTACAAGCATCGCCGACGAAATGCTGGAAAAGCATCGTGGTCGCGTGCTCCCGGCGGATCGAGCTCTGAATACTCGTCGAGCGCGGTGTGAATAACGATTTAGCATTCGGCTACTCCCCATACGCTTCCCGCAATGACATCCTGGGGAGCAGTAAATTTTCAAGATATTGAAGTACAACAATAATCTTGAGTTTAATTGCCCTCAACGAATTGATTGGTGAACAATTCGTCGACCGGCGACTTTTTCTGGATGATGCCTTTGGCGAGATAGAAATCCTGAAGCTTGGCCATGCGCTCGGGATCGACTGCGCCAAGCACCTTTTGTCCCGGATAAACCAATTTGTCGTAATAGACGAAGGCTTCCTTGACCTGATTTTCCTTGCCGGTCCACTCCGGCACGAACTTGACGAAATCGGCCGCCGCCTTGTCCGGATCGTCCATGATGTCTTTCATGCCGTGCAACGCGGCCTTGACGAAGTTGCGCACCACATCGGGCTTGTCTTTGATGATCTGATCTGAAGCAGCGATCGCCTGCGCCATGTGCGGAAAAAACTCATCGGTCGGCAGCACCTTGATTGAAACGCCCGCCGCCTCGACTGGAGGAATCCAGTCCGGTACCCCGGCCATGCCGACCGATTTTCCCGTGGCTACGAATTGCCACACGCCAACCGGACCCGCGGCCTGGATGTCGACGTCGTTTTGTGTCAGCCCGGCGCTCGCCAGCAATCCGAGCAACGCGTAAAACGTGGTGTCCTGATAGGACATCACCGTGACGGTTTTGCCTTTCAGATCCGACGGTTTCTCGATGCCGGAATCGGCGCGCACCACGAGCTGCATGAAGCCCTTGCCGCCAAACAGGGCGACGACTTTCACCGGAACGCCGTTCTGTCGCACCACGATCGGCCCGTCGGCGACGATGCCGCCGAGCGGCACATTTCCGGCACCGACCTCCTTGGCGACATCGACGCCGCCGCGGCCGACCGCGTAACTCACGTCAAGACCAGCTTGCGAGAAATAGCCTTTGCCTTTGGCGATCTGAATCGGGCCGAAGGCCGGCAGGATCGGGGGCGCGGGGAATAGATATGTGATCTTTTCGTCGGCGCGCGCCGGAGCCGCCGAATTGAGAGTCATCGCACAAAGGACCAAGGAGGCAGCAGCCCATAGCGCGCGGCGAATGGAGAATCGACGGCAACGAACGAACATGTGGGCTCCTTAATCGGCGCTAAGCCAAATGATTTTAGTCGACTCGGTATTTCGCTTTAGCTTGTTGTTTGAGCATAATCTTTTCGGAAAACCGGTACCCACTTTTCCGGATCATGCTCTTGCGGCGGCAAGCGCAACCGCATCGATCATTCCCTCTCGCGGTCCATTCATTTTCCAGTATAGTCGAATTACCCGAGCGCGAACACGCACGCAATCGTCCCATCATAAGGCCACATCATAGCTTTGCGCTCGCTTTTCCGATGATTTGAAATGTCTGCTGTCCGCCTCGAATACCGCAACGTGACGATGCGTTTCGCGGATGCCGGGTCATCGTCGACGAAGGGCGGGGTGGCGCTCACCGCCGTGCGCGGGGTGAGCTTTTCCCTTCACGATGCGGAAGTGGTGTCGCTGATCGGTCCGACCGGCTGCGGCAAGAGCACGCTCCTCAATATCGGCTCCGGCCTGACCGTGCCGAGCGAAGGCGCTGCATTCGTCGACGGTGAGCGTGTCGTCGGCCCCAATGCGCAGGTCGCCTTCATGCTGCAGAAGGACTTGCTGTTACCGTGGCGCACAGTGGCCGAGAACGTCATGTTTGGCGTCGAAATTCAGGGCTTGCCGGTCAAAGAGCGTCAGCGCCGCGCCGCGACGCTGCTTGCGAATTTCAAGCTCGCCGAATTTTCCGAGCACTATCCGCATCAATTGTCGGGCGGCATGCGCCAGCGCGTGGCGCTGGCGCGCACGCTAGCGGTCGACCCGCACGTTTTGCTACTCGACGAGCCGTTCTCGGCTGTCGACGCGCAGACGCGCATGGTCTTACAGCGCGATCTGGCGCAGACGCTCAAGCAGGCGAACAAGACCGCGCTGCTGATTACCCACGACCTCGCCGAAGCCGTGACACTGTCCGATCGGGTCCTGGTGATGAGCCGGCGGCCGGGAACGATCATCGGTGAAATCGCAATCGACCTGCCGCATCGGGACGATCCGATTGCGCGCCGGCGCAATACCAAGTTCAACGATTATGTGGCGCAGCTGATGGATCGGCTCGACATCGCGCATGTTGCGCTCGAACGGGAAGCGGAAAGATAGCAATGACAAACGGCGCGCAGCTCGCACGCATCCGCAGGGGGACCATCGCCAGCGTCGGCCTTCTCGTCGTGTTCTTAGGAGCTTGGCAATGGGGACCGGGCGTGCTCGGCATTCCGCCTTTTATCGTGCCGCCGTTATCGAGCGTCGCCGCCGAATTTGTTCGTGCCTGGCAGCTTTATCACCTGCCGCTGCATACCGGCGTCACCATTGCCGAGGTCTTGGCCGGCTTTGTCCTTGGCAGTCTTCTGGGCGCGCTGGGCGGCTATCTCCTCGGCATGTCACCGACGGCCGAACTTGCGCTCTCGCCGTATATCTTAGCGTTGCAGATCGCGCCGAAAGTCGCATTCGCGCCGTTGTTCATTCTATGGATGGGCTTCACCGTCTATCCGAAAATCCTGGTTGCGATCCTGATCGTGTTCTTCCCGGTCATGGTGAATGTGCTCACCGCGGTGCGCAATGTCGATCCCGACTTGATCAATCTCGCCCGCGCCTTTAAGGCATCGCGGACGCAGATTTTTTGGCGCGTCGAATTTCCAAGCTCGATGCCACCGATGTTTGCCGGCTTGCGCATCGGCTCGACGCTCGCGGTGGTCGGCGTCGTCGTCGGCGAGCTGGTGGGCGGCAATCTCGGGCTTGGCTATCTGCTCACTTTTGGCGAAGGTCAGGCCAACACGCCTTTGGTCTTCGTCTCAATCGTGATGCTAACGCTGGTGGGCGGTATCGCTTACGTCGCCGTGATCTTGGCGGAGCGCCGTGTGCTGCATTACCTGCCGGCGCGCGGCGCCGGACGGGAGATCTGATTAGGGCGTGTGATTAGGGCGTGTCCTCATAAACGCTTGATGTCCGGTTCGGGGGCTAAACTAGACATCTCGCACGGCGTACCACGGCGTACCACGGAGACCCCGACGCATAAAAAGAGGCCCCGACAACATCTCGCTCCCGGGGCCCCAATGCCTAGCTAAAGACGAAAATCATTCAGACACACGGACGGCATCTGTATCCGTTCCATACGTAACCAGGCGGACAATGCGCGCCCGTTCCCCGGCACGCCGCCGGTTTAACGAGCGGCGTGGCGTTCTGGATTTGCGCGTGAAGGGCTGCGCCGAACCGTTGGGTCTGGGCATTGGCAGTCCATACCATCGATCCGACCATCACCGCGGTCGCTGTCAAAATCGTCGCAAATCTAGTCATAAGGAGTTACCTCCGTTTACGGTTCGAAATTGAGGAACGACACCCAGACAATACTGAGATTTCGGTGCTTTCAAAACCGAGTTATTTAGAGGTACTGAGAAAGCTTTCGGTGTGTCGAAGCGATCGCCGTGAGGCTCCAGTCACGAGGGTCTGCTTTCGAGGGTAAACCGGACTAGCAAATTTATGAGCACACGCCCTAATTCGGAAAATGCTCGGCGTGCCAATCGGCTTCGAGGTTCGGATTGATCTTGCCGTCGATCACAAACACGCCCGGCGTGCCTTCGGCGACCCATTCTTTGACCGGATTAAGATCGGCGAGCGAGCGCACGGTCGCGCCGCGCGCGCCAAAACCCCGCGCCATCGCTGCGAAATCTGTATCCGGGAACTGTACGATATCGACCGAATATCCTTGACGCCGGAAATAGTGCACCTCGGCGGCATAGGAGGAGTCGTTGTAGACCAGGATGCACAGCCGAAGCTTGAGTCGCACTGCTGTTTCCAGATCGGCCATCGACATCAGCAAGCCGCCGTCGCCGGTACCGAGCACGGCGAGCTTACCAGGATTGGCGATGGCAAGCCCGATGACAGACGGCAGGCCAAGCCCGACTGACTGGAACGAATGGCTCAAGCATGAGGCACGCGCATTCGGCACCCGCAGGTAGCGCGGCACCCAGCCGCAGAAATGCCCGGAATCGGACGCGACCACGCGGTCTGCCGGCAGGATCGCGTCGACCGCCTTGCTCAACGTGCGTGGATCGATGAAGTCGTGGCTCGATTCGTCGGGATGAGGATAATGATGATTGTCGCCGGCGCGGATGCGCTCGCGCATCGTCTCATCGCGGCGGCCAGGCCTGGATTTACTTCCACGGCGGTCGAGTTCGGCGAGTAAAGCTTCCGTGGTCGCTTTGGCATCGCCGAGCACCGCAATCTCGATCGGAATCTGATAGCCTAGCTTGCCCGCTTCAACATCGACCTGCGCGACCACTGCGCCAGGGGCAATGAGCTTGCCCTTTTTGGTGGTCCACTGCGTCAGGCTGGCGCCGAAAGCGATGATGCAATCGCTTTCCGCAATCAGCGTGTCGGCGATCGGTGATGAAAAGCCGCCGCTGATGCCAACCGACCACGGATTGCCGGCAAATAGTCCGTGGCCGCAAACTGAAGTCGCGAGCAACGCGCCGATGCGCTCGGCCAAGGCAGTGAGCGTCGCTTCGGCATCGGCAATCACCGCGCCACGGCCGCCGAGAACGAGCGGACGCTGCGCGCGGAGCACAGCGTCGGCAAGCCGCTCGACCGCGCGCGGATCGGGATGGAGCCGCCCTCCGGCCGGCGGTAAGTCGAACGGCGGCAAATTCGAGGCGAGGGGAGCATGCTGCACGTCGAGCGGCATGCTGAGCACGACGGTCTGCCGCTCGCGCAGCGCCCGACTGACGGCGCGCAGCGCATCCTCGCGCGCGGAGGCGGGCGTATGCAGCCGCTCCGGCACGGCGCCAACCGCGCGCACCATGTCGGCTTGCTCGATGTAAAAATTATTCTTCACCGCACCGTTCGGCACGTCACCTGCGAGCACCAAAAGCGGCGTCCGGCTTTTCGCCGCTTCGGCAATCCCCGTGAGCGCGTTTGTCAACCCCGGGCCGGAATGGACGCTGACCAACGTCAGTTCGCCGCTCGCTTTGGCATAGGCGTCGGCCATGCTCGACGCATTACCCTCGTGCCGCGCGGAAATGAGCTCGACGCCGGACTGCACCAGCGCGTGGGAGATTTTGAAATTGGCGGTGCCGAGCAAGGCAAAGCAGCGCCGCGCGCCATAGCGGGCGAGGTCGGCGGCGATCACGTCTGCGACAATCGGATTGCCTTTGCTCATGCGCTTGCGTGCTCCGGCTTCTGGGAAAAACCTTTATAATCCAAAGTCATAATACACTGCGGCGGCGCTGGAGGAAGCGTCCAAGGCATTTAGAGTAAAAGCTTTAATATTAAACATTTAAGCTTGAAATAATTTGCGACCAGTGCCATGTTTGCGGCATTCGGCGTGGCAGTATCGACATGAAGATCGCTTGCCTTGGCGGCGGCCCTGCAGGGCTCTATTCCGCAATCAGCATCAAGTTGCGCGATCCTGCGCACGACGTGACCGTGTTTGAGCGCAACCGCCCCGACGATACGTTCGGCTGGGGCGTGGTGTTCTCCAACGAGACCTTCGACAACATCGCCGCCAACGATCCGGCGAGCGCGCAAGCGATCCGCGAGCATTTTGCCTATTGGGACGACATCGCCGTTCATTATCGCGGCCAGAGAATCGTCTCTACCGGCCACGGCTTCTCCGGCATCGCGCGCAAGACGTTGTTGTTGCTGCTGCAGGAGCGGGCGAAAGAGCTTGGCGCGCATTTACGCTTTCAAACCGAGATCGCCAGCACTGGCGAAATCGCCAAGAACTACGACCTGGTCATCGCTGCGGATGGTCTGAATTCGAAAACCCGCAACGAATTCGCGCCGTCATTCAAGCCGGCAATCGAAACCCGCAAGAACAAATTTATCTGGCTCGGCACGCGCCAGAAATTCGACGACGCCTTCACGTTTATCTTCGAGGAAACTGAGCACGGTTGGGTGTGGGCGCATGCCTATCAGTTCGACGCCGATACCGCGACCTTCATCGTGGAATGTTCGGAGCCGACCTGGCGCAAGTTCGGCTTCGCGGCCATGACGCAAGAGGAATCATGCCGGGCTTGCGAGCGTATCTTCGCCAAATATCTCGCCGGTCATCGATTGATGTCCAACGCGACGCATTTGCGCGGCTCGGCCTGGCTGAATTTCCCGCGCGTGCTATGCGAGACGTGGTCGCATGACAACATCGTATTGATGGGCGATGCCGCGGCCACGGCGCATTTCTCAGTCGGCTCGGGCACCAAGCTCGCCATGGAGAGCGCGATCTCCATGGCCGATTATCTCGCCAGCGAACCGACGCTGCAGGCGGCTTTTTCCAAGTACGAGAATGCCCGCCGCACCGAAGTGCTTCGGCTGCAATCGGCAGCACGCAATTCGCTCGAATGGTTCGAGGACGTCGAGCGCTATCTGCATCTCGATCCGGTGCAGTTCAATTATTCGCTGTTGACGCGCTCGCAACGCATCAGTCACGAAAACTTAAGGCTGCGCGATCGAGATTGGCTGGAAGGCGCGGAGGCTTGGTTCCAGCGACTTGCCGGCGCCGACGACAACACGATACGGCGGCCGATGTTCGCGCCGTTCCGGCTGCGCGACTTGCGCTTGAAAAACCGCATCGTGGTGTCGCCGATGGCGCAATACAAAGCCGTCAACGGCTGCCCGACCGATTGGCATCTGGTGCATTACGGTGAACGCGCCAAGGGCGGCGCGGCGCTGGTCTGCACCGAGATGACTTGCGTCAGCTCGGAAGGACGGATTACGCCCGGCTGCACCGGCATGTACGCACCGGAGCACGAACGAGCGTGGAAGCGCATCGTCGATTTCGCTCATGCCGAAACCGACGCTAAAATTTGCTGTCAGCTTGGCCATTCCGGCGCCAAAGGCTCGACCCAGCTCGGCTGGGAGGAAATGGATGCGCCGCTTAAATCCGGCAATTGGCCGGTCATGGCGCCGTCGGCGGTCGCCTGGTCGGACCGCAATCAGCGCGCCCGCGCCATGGATCGCGCCGATATGGATCGGGTGCGCGACGAGTTTGTCGCGGCGGCGACAATGGCGGCGCGCGCCGGCTTTGACATGCTCGAAATCCACTGCGCGCACGGTTACCTGTTGTCGTCTTTCATCACGCCGCTGACCAATTGGCGCACCGACCAATATGGCGGCTCGCTCGAAAACCGCATGCGCTATCCGCTGGAAATCTTCCAAGCAGTCCGAGCCGTTTGGCCGGCGGAAAAGCCGATCTCGGTGCGCATCTCCGCCAATGACTGGGTTGGGTCGGAAGGCGTAGAACCGCGCGACGCCGTCGCGATCAGCCGCATACTGCAGGAAGCCGGCGTCGATATTTGCGACGTGTCGGCGGGACAGACCTCTATCAAAGCGCGGCCGATTTACGGCCGTATGTTCCAGACACCGTTCTCCGACCGCATCCGCAACGAGACCGGCATGGCGACCATGGCGGTCGGCAACATCTACGAGCCGGATCACGTCAATTCGATCCTGATGGCCGGCCGCGCCGATCTCGTTTGCCTGGCGCGGCCGCATCTCGCCAATCCATATTGGACACTGCACGCCGCTGCGAAGCTCGGCGACCGCGGCGAGGCCTGGCCGTCGCCTTATTATGCCGGGCGCGATCAGCTCTATCGGCTGTCCGGCGGCGCCGAGCCGGGGCCGGGCGCGTTCTGATATGGCAAGCGCCGGCACTCTCACGGGCAAGCACGCGCTGGTCACCGGTGGCGGCACCGGAATTGGCGCTGCAATCGCTCTGGCATTGGCGCAAGCCGGCGCCATGGTCACGATTTGCGGCCGACGCCTCGCGCAGTTGCAAGCCAGTGCTGCGCACCACGACAACATTCATGCGCAAGCCGCAGATGTCACCGATGCGGATTCATTGCGCCAGCTTTATCGCGACGCTCAGGAGGTGCGAGGCGATTTCGGCATCGTCGTCGCCAATGCCGGCGCGGCGGAAAGCGCGCCCGCTGAAAAAGTCTCTCGCGCGTTGTGGGACAAGATGATCGCGGTCAATCTCACCGGCGCGTTTCTTTCGGTGCAACCCGCGCTCACCGCGATGCGCGAGCGACAATGGGGACGCATCGTCTTTATTGCCTCGACCGCTGGGCTCAAGGGCTACGCTTATGTGGCCCCGTACGTCGCCGCCAAACACGGCGTGATTGGCCTCACCCGTGCACTGGCGGTCGAAACCGCGAGATCCGGTATCACGGTCAACGCGGTGTGTCCGGGCTATGCACAGACGCCGATGCTCGAACACGCTGTCGAGCGCATCGTCGCCGCGACCAAGCGGAGCGAACAAGAAACGCGCAGCGCGCTCGCGGCGAGCAATCCGCAAGCGCGCTTCATCAAACCCGAAGAGGTGGCCGCTGCCGTGATCTGGCTCTGCGCCGGTGACAGCGCGGCAGTCACCGGCCAGGCCATCTCAGTTTCCGGAGGCGAGACATGGTGAGGCGAGAATTGGTGAGGCGAGATTTGGTGACGCCAGCGCCGGCCGCCGCTGCAGCAATTAAGGACAATGGCAGAACAATTGAGCGAAAAGCGCGGCTGCGGCTATGGATCAGGCTATTGCGGGCGAGCCGCTTCATTGAGGGTATCACGCGCGAACGGTTCAAGGCGCAATTCGATATGACTTTGCCGCGCTTCGATGTGATGGCGGCGCTCTATCGTAAACCCGATGGCATGCTGATGAGCGAAATAGCGCGGTTTCTGATCGTGTCGAACGGCAATGTCACAGGCATCGTCGATCGGTTGGTATCGGAAGGCTATGTCGCGCGCTCGCAACGCGACGGCGACCGCCGGACTTCGTTCATTACGCTGACGCGTCGCGGCCGCGCCGCCTTCGCAACCATGGCGGCGGTACATGAGCGCTGGATTGATGAGCTGCTCGGCGGTGTTTCCGCACGCGATGCCGAGCAATTGTCGGCCAAGCTGAAATCGTTTCGCAGCGAGTGGGAGGGCGAAGCATGACATCAATGGTAGGCTTTCAAGCTTCGCATTTCATCTGGCGCGTGGACGGGACCGTCGCGGTCATTCAGCTGAACCGGCCGGAACGGAAGAACCCGCTGACCTTCGACTCATATGCCGAATTGCGCGACATGTTCCGTAAACTGCCTTATGCCGACGACATCCACGCCGTCGTCTTTTTGCCGAACGGCGGCAATTTTTGTTCCGGCGGCGACGTCCAGGAGATTATCGGTCCGCTAGTGGCGATGGACGTGAAGCAGCTCTTGGCGTTCACGCGTATGACCGGCGATCTCGTCAAGGCGATGCTTCATTGCGGCAAGCCGATCATTGCCGCGGTCGATGGCACGGCCGCCGGCGCTGGCGCCATCATCGCCATGGTTGCCGATCTGCGTCTCGCCACGCCGCAGGCGCAAGTTGCGTTTCTGTTCAATCGCGTCGGGCTTGCCGGTTGCGACATGGGTGCCTGCGGGATACTGCCCCGCATCATCGGCCAGGGCCGCGCTGCCGAGCTCTTGTTCACCGGTCGCGCCATGACTGCGCACGAAGGCGAGCAATGGGGCTTCTTCAACAAGCTCGTCGACGCGCAATCGCTCGAAACCGAGGCCTTGGAGCTGGCGCAACGCATCGCCTCAGGGCCGACTTTCGCCAACGGCATCACCAAGACACAGCTCAATCAAGAATGGTCGATGAGTCTTGATCAGCTCATCGAAGCGGAAGCGCAGGCGCAAGCAATCTGCATGCAGACCAAGGATTTCGAGCGCGCCTATCGTGCCTTCGTCGCTAAGCAGAAACCGGTATTCCAGGGTAACTAGCGCATGATCCCGAAAAGCGGGTACCGGTTTTCGGACAAGATCATGCGCAAAAAGGGATTCAATTTGATCGGATCGCGCTCATATGCCGGATAAAACCTTCCTCACCTGGCCGTTCTTGGAGGAGCGTCATCGCGCGCTTGCGGGCGCCATCGAATCCTGGTGCGCCGCGAATCTTCCAAGTACGAATGCAAGTACGAATGCAAGTGCGAATGCAAGTACGAATGCAAGTGCGAATGCAAGTGCGAATGCTAGCGCGCACGCTAACCTCGACGCTGCCTGCCGTGATCTGGTGCGCAAACTCGGCCGGGACGGTTGGCTTGCTTATACTGCGCCCGATCCGGCGGCGCCGGCGCCGCTCGATGTGCGTGCACTCTGCCTTATTCGCGAAACACTGGCGCGGCACGATGCGCTCGCCGATTTCGCCTTCGCAATGCAAGGCCTCGGTGCCGGGCCGATCAGCCTATTCGGGAATGCGGATCAACGCCGCTGGCTCGCGCGTACTCGCGGGGGCGAGGCCGTCGCCGCTTTCGCGCTGACCGAGCAGCAATCCGGATCCGACGTGGCCAATATCGCCATGGCGGCCCGGCGCGAGCGCGACAGCTATGTCTTGGGCGGGGAAAAGACCTGGATTTCGAACGGCGGCATCGCCGATCTTTACGTCGTGTTTGCCCGCACCGGCGAAGCCTCGGGTGCCAAAGGCATTTCCGCATTTCTCGTTCCCGGCGATGCAACGGGATTTTCGGTCGCCGAGCGGCTCGATGTGATTTCGCCGCATCCCTTAGCGCGTATCACCTTCGATAACGTGCGCGTGCCGGCGACCGCCATGATCGGCGCGCCGGGCGATGGCTTTAAGATCGCTATGACGACACTCGATGTGTTTCGTGCAACAGTTGCTGCCGCCGCGCTCGGCTTCGCCCGCCGGGCGCTCGACGAGACGCTCAAGCGGGTGCGGGATCGCCGCATGTTCGACGGTGCGCTCGCCGACTTGCAACTGGTACAGGGCGCGATCGCCGAAATGGCCCTCGACATCGACGCCGCGGCTTTATTGGTTTACCGCGCCGCCTGGACCAAAGATTTGGGCGCTGCGCGGGTGACCCGCGAAGCTTCTATGGCCAAATTGTTCGCGACCGAACGCGCACAACGGGTGGTGGACAAAGCGGTGCAGCTGCACGGCGGCGACGGCGTTCGCCGCGGCCACATCGCCGAACGGCTGTACCGCGACATTCGGGCGCTGCGCATCTACGAGGGCGCGTCCGAAGTGCAAAAGGTCATTATCGCAAGACAGCTGCTTGCGGGAGGGTAATCATGGCTACCCGTGCGCTCGGCCGCTCGGCCCATCTCGATACGTTCACGCGGGACAACCTTCCACCTGCCCATAAATGGCCGGATATTTTGCTCGACAGCTTCGATTATCCCGAGGAGCTCAATGCCGCGGTCGAACTAACCGACCGCATGGTGGCGCGCGGCTTCGGCGATCACGACGCACTGATCGGCAATGGCCGCCGCCGCACCTACAAGGAGCTGTCCGATTGGACCAACCGCATCGCCCACGTGCTGGTCGAGGATTTTGGCATCAAGCCCGGCAATCGCATTCTCATCCGGTCGGCGAACAACCCGGCTTTGGTGGCGTGCTGGCTCGCCGCAACCAAGGCCGGCGCCGTGGTCATCAATACCATGCCGATGCTGCGCGCCGGCGAATTAAGCAAGATCGTCGACAAAGCCGAAGTGACGCTGGCGCTGTGCGACACTCGGTTGATGGATGAATTGATCAGTTGCGCCAAGACCAATAAGCATCTCAAGCAAGTCATTGGCTTCGACGGCACCGCCAACCATGACGCCGAGCTCGATCGTATCGCGCTCAGCAAATCGGTGAGCTTCAACGCGGCGAAGACCGGGCGCGACGACGTCGCGCTCCTGGGTTTCACGTCCGGCACCACCGGTGAGCCGAAGGCGACCATGCACTTTCACCGCGATCTTCTGATCATCGCCGACAGCTATGCCAAGGAGATTCTTTCGGTGACGCCTGACGACATATTCGTCGGCTCCCCGCCGCTCGCCTTTACTTTTGGTCTTGGCGGGCTTGCAATTTTTCCGCTGCGCTTTGGCGCGACCGCGACGCTTCTGGAAAATGCTTCGCCGGGCAATATGGTCGAGATCATCGAGACCTACAAAGCAACGGTGTCGTTCACCGCGCCGACCGCTTATCGCGCCATGCTCGGCGCCATGCATGAGGGCGCGGACCTCTCATCGCTGCGGGTTGCGGTTTCCGCCGGGGAGACATTGCCGGCACCGGTCTTCAAGGAATGGATGGCCAAGACCGGCAAGCCGATCCTCGACGGCATCGGCTCGACCGAAATGCTGCACATCTTCATTTCCAACCGGCTCGGCGATGCGGCGCCGGCCTCGACCGGAAAACCCGTCGGCGGCTATGAGGCCAAGATCGTCGGTGACGACATGACAGAAAAGCCGCGCGGCGAAATCGGCAAGCTTGCCGTTCGCGGTCCCACCGGCTGCCGCTATCTCGCCGATAAGCGCCAGGATTCCTATGTGCGTAACGGGTGGAATCTCACCGGCGACGCATTTTTCCAGGACGACAAAGGCTACTTCCATTTTGCGGCGCGCGCCGACGATATGATCATTTCGTCCGGCTACAACATTGCCGGGCCGGAAGTGGAGGCGGCGTTGCTGTCGCATCCGGACGTCAAGGAATGCGCGGTCATCGGGGTCACCGACGAGGAGCGCGGCCAGATCGTTCAGGCCCATGTCGTGCTCAAGGACGGCGTCGAGCCGAGCGCGGAATGCGCCAAGCGTTTGCAGGATCACGTCAAGGCAACGATTGCGCCATTCAAATATCCACGCTCGGTGCAATTCACCGACGCCCTGCCGAAAACACAGACCGGCAAGATCCAACGATTTCGGCTTCGCCAAAACCCAGCGGCCAGAGCATGATCCCGAAAAGTGGATACCGGTTTTCGGAAAAGATCATGCTCAAACAACAAGCTAAGTCGGAATGGCGATTCAATCTAATCTCACATCGCTTTAGCGCGTCGTGAGGAGGGCGCAAGTGGCGGGACACACTTTTCTTCATCCGCGCGGCTGGCGCCCAGCCAAGGGCTTCGCCAACGGCGTCGTCGCCGAGGGCCGTATGGTCTTTCTCGCCGGCCAAGTCGGCTGGAACGCCGAGCAGCGATTCGAGAGTGGAGATTTTGTTGCGCAGGCGCATCAGGCACTCGCAAATATCGTGGCGCTCGTTGCCGAAGCCGGTGGCCGCTCGGAACATATCACGCGGCTGACCTGGTTCGTCCTCGACAAGCAGGAATATCTCTCGCGGCTGCGCGAACTAGGCGAGGCCTATCGCGACGTCATGGGCAAACACTTTCCGGCCATGACGCTGGTCCAGGTCGGCGCGCTGGTTGAAAACGAGGCGCGGCTTGAGATCGAGGCAACGGCAGTTGTGCCGGGTTGATCTTGTCAGCGGCCCGCAAAGGTTTTCGCCGGAACTGAAGCGTTCGTTCCCTCAAGTGCCGCCGTGGTGCCGACAATTCGGCTTTCGGTGGCAAAGCCCAGGCCGGATCGTAGCGGTGCAGGTGATAGACGGGGCGCGTCTTCATGTGCGCAGGATATTCGCCCTTGCGCAGCGTCGTCGCGACGCACGGCACCACACTCGCGGGGATGCGTCCGACTTGTCCCGCGGTTCCACGATGGACGTGGCCGCTGAAAATAGCGACGACGCGCCCGGAATGCTGCAACGCATCGCGCAATAACGCCATGCTTGCCATGGTCTCGAAGTGGAATCGATCTGGCCCGACCGAGACCTCGAATGGCGGATGATGGGTGAAAACCGCAATGGACTTACGGGCGTGGGCGTCAATCAACGCGGCCAAATGCTCGGCCTGTTCGCGCCGAAACTCACCCCGATTCTTTCCTTCACTGAGCGTGTCCAAGGCGATCAGCCTGACCGGATAATTTTCGACCGTATAGTCGATGAAGTCGCCGTTGGCGGCGAGATGGCCGCCGTTGGAAAAAGCCGCACGCAGATTAGCCCTGTCGTCCTTATTGCCGGGTAGCACATAAAACGGCGCCCGCGCCTTTTTAAGAATGGCAAGAGCTTGCGCATATTCGTCCTGTCGCCCGTTATGGACGATGTCGCCGGTGTGAACGATCACGTCAGGCGCCGGGTCGAGCGCGTTGATGTCGGCGATGGTGAGCGCGAAGTCGCGCATTCGCCGCTCGGCGTCGCGTGTGTCGAGCGCGAGATGCGTGTCGGAGATCTGCGCGACGATCACGAAATCGCTCCAGGCTATCTCGTCATTGCCAGGAGCGTAAGCGACGAAGCAATCCAGTTATCGTTTCGCTATCTGGACTGCTTCGCTTCGCTCGCAATGACGACGAAATAAAGATCATGCTTTGCTCTTCGATTTCAGCCCGGCGTAATATTCTTTAAGGATCGCCACCACTTCGGGCCGGCTGAATTCCGGCGGTATCTCGGCATTGCTGGAAAGCATGGCGCGCTGCTCGGTGCCGGAAATCGAAATGTGATATTTCGGATCATGCGGGCAGGTCTTTCCTGTCGCCATGCCGTAACACTTACGGCAGTAAAACGTCACGTCGATCTTCAGCGGTTTGGTGGCAAGCGCGCCAGGCCAGAGCTGATCGAAAATGCGTTGTGAATCGTACGGTCCATAATAATCGCCGACGCCGGCGTGATCGCGCCCGACGATCAGATGCGAGCAACCGAAATTCTGGCGAATGAGCGCGTGCAGGAGCGCCTCGCGCGGCCCGGCGTAGCGCATCTCGATCGGATATCCTGCCTGAATGATCGTTTCCGGGCGGAAGTAATTATCGATCATCGCCTGGATTGCCCGGGTCCGAACATCAGCCGGAATGTCGCCCGCTTTCAATTTGCCAAGCACCTGATGGATGAAGACGCCGTCTGACACCTCTACCGCGATCTTGACCAGGTGCTCGTGGCTGCGGTGCATCGGATTTCGGGTCTGAAAGGCGGCGACGGTCGACCAGCCGCGTTGCAGAAACATCGCCCGCGATTGAGCCGGGCGGACATAGAGTTTCGGATATTTGACGGGATATTCGCCTTCGCTGAGAACGGATACCGGCCCCGCCAGATTGACGTCGCCCTGCTGGAAGAGTTTCGCGACACCGGGATGCTTCGGATCGGTCGTACGGTAGACGTGCTCGGCCTCCACTGACCTGTCGATCGCATATTTCTCGCGGACCTGCATGACGGCGAGTATTTCACCGCTCTCCGCGTCGACGAGCGCGACTTCTTCTTCAGCGCGGATGCTATTAGCAAGATCGGCCTCGATCGAAAGCGTGATCGGAATCGGCCAGAACGCGCCGCTGGACAATTTCATGTCTAGGCATGAACCGCGCCAATCGTCATGGCCCATGAAGCCGTCGAGCGGTGTATAGGCTCCCATCGCCAGCATCAAAAGGTCGGAGACCGTGCGCGAATTGAGAGGAATTTTCTTCAGTTTTTCGGCCCGCTTATGCTCTTCAAGCCGCTGTCCCTGCGGCAGCGATAGCGGCTTGACCACTTCCGAATGGTGCGGCGGCACGAGTTGGGCCATGACTAGTGACTACGTCAAATGACTATGTCCGACTGTTATGTCCCGATCGCTTTCTACAGATCAAATCATCCTGGAGGAGATGACCTAAAATTCGGCGGGGAGGGGCGTAGCGCGGGCCACACATGCATGCTCAATCTGATAGAGCTGGCATTCTCATCGCCGGTGATCAGTCGATAATGTGATACACCGGCGCCTTCTCCATCGCCCACTTGCCGGAGTCACTGTCATAGCGCGACAGCGTGAAGCAATGCCAATCCTCATCGTCGAGTTTCGGATGATCGGCGCGATAATAATATCCCGGCCATCGCGTTTCCGTCCGAAACAGCGTGTGCTGGGTGACACATTCAGAAGCGAGCACGCGATGGTGAAGCTCCCATGCGCGCTGCAGCTGGTGTAGATCTTCGGCGCCGAGATGGGCGAGATCTTCCTTCAGCATGCCCAATAGTTCGAGGCCGCGGGTAAGCAGCGGTTCGTTGGTCGTGTAGTGCGCGCTGATACCGCCGACATATTCGTCCATGATCTTTTCGAGCCGCTGCAGACCATGCAGCGGCAGAAGATAGCTCGGCGACACGGTGCCGGCGACGATTTCATTGCGGCCGATCTGATAATTTTCCAGTGGCTGGTAGATGACTTTTTTCAGGCCTTCATATTCCACTTCGCTGACCTCGGGCCACTCTTTCCCAGCTTCGTTGACGTATTTGACGGCGGCTTTGCCGGCGATCCGGCCTTCGGTGAAAGATCCCGACGAGAACTTGTGCGCGGAGCCGCCGATGGCATCGCCGGCGCCAAACAGTCCTTCGACAGTCATCATGCGGTTATAGCCCCACTGATATTCGTCCGGCGCGTAGTCATCCGGTCCGCTCGCCCAGGCGCCCGAACAGGTCGCGTGCGAGCCCATGACGTAGGGCTCCGACGTGGTCAGTTCGGGATTTATTTCTTTGGGATCGATATTCTGCGACGCCCAGACCACCGCTTGTCCGATTGTCATGCCGAGGAAATTTTCCCAGCCGACCGTCTCCTTGTGCGGGTCTTGGAAGGCTTCCTTGGTGACCATGCGGATCGGCCCGCGGCCCGCCTTGACCTCTTCGAGCAGCGCGTGGTTGCGCAAGCAGGTCGGCACCGGGTGATGATTGACGTAGTCCCCGACCATCTTCTCGATCGAGTCGTGCCAGAATGCCTCATAATCCTGCCCATAAGCGTTTTGCGTGTAGGTCTTTAAGTGCAGGAAATAGGCGCCGACCGGGCCATAGCCGTCCTTAAAGCGGGTCAGCACGATCCGATTTTCCATTTGCGTCATCTTCGCGCCGGCGAGGATCGGCAAGGCATAGGCCGAGGCACTGCTCCACGGCGCGTACCAGGTTCGCCCCATGCCTTCGCCGACAGCGCGCGGTTTGAAGATGTGCGAGGCGCCACCGGCGGCGACAATGACGGCCTTAGCGCGGAATACGTAGAAATCGCCAGTGCGCACGTTGAACCCGACGGCGCCGGCGACGCGGTTGGCCCGCTTCCTGTCCATCAGCAGGTGGGTCACCATGATCCGGTTGTAGACTTCGCTGGCGGCTTTGCGCGCAGCCTCGGCGACGATTGGCTTATAGCTCTCGCCGTGGATCATGATCTGCCATTTGCCTTCGCGCTGATATCTCCCGGTCTCGGGATCGCGCATGATCGGCAGACCCCATTCCTCGAACTTGTGCACCGTGGCATCGACGTGCCGCGCGATGTCGTAGCCCAGATCTTCGCGAACCAGACCCATGAGGTCATTGCGTGCATAACGGACATGGTCTTCAGGCTGATTTTCGTTCCAGTGCATCCCCATGTAGCAATTGATCGCATAGAGCCCTTGCGCGACCGCGCCGCTGCGTTCGATATTGGCTTTCTCGACGCAGACGATTTTCAAATCCCGGCCCCAGTACCTTGACTCGTAGGTGGCGCCGCAGCCGCCCATGCCGCCGCCGACGACAAGGATGTCGGCGTCAACAAATACGGTCTTGCGCCGACGCATCAGACTGGTCCTTGCTTGAAACGATTCCGCGATAGCGCCGGCAGCGCGTCGATCTTGAGGGCCTCAGGCTCGTGCGCGAGCTGCTGCGACTTTAGCGCCTCGGTGCCCGGCGGCGCATAATCGGCCGGGGATTTAATCGAACCCCAAGGCGTGGTTCTGATCGGCGACACAAAGTTCTTTTCGCGGCCGTCGCGGAATTTGATTTTCCAGGAGATAGTCGCCTTTTCCTCCTCCCGGCGCACGCGCACGCTATGGCCGAGCGGCGCGAAATCGGCATAACCGCGGCAGTCGATCGCAAACTGCGGACAGGCTTTAACGCAGGAATAACATTCCCAGCACATGTTGGGCTCGATGTTGAGCGCGCGCCGGTAGGTAGTATCGATGTGCATGATGTCGGACGGGCAAATGTCGACACAATGGCCGCAGCCGTCGCAGCGCGTCATGTAAACAAAGGTCGGCATGATCTGTCCTTGTCTCCTGTGCCAAAGTCGATGCGCCGGCAATCAATAGTGCCGCGCATGCTTGAGCCCGCCACCATATTTTCTCGGCGCGTCGGCCGGAGGCGGCAGATTGCTCATCGTGCCATTTGCTTCGGCTACCCTTTTTTCCAGAGCGGCAGCGGGCTTGAAGAACATGTGCGAAAACTTGGACCAGGGAATCGATCCAAATAATATGGTTGTGGCGAGAAGATAGAGAACAAGAAATACATAACTCCACGCCATGTTGCTGGTCGATTGCAGGCACGCCCACAGCAAAGCGAAGGTAACACTCAAGACCAGCGAAACGATAAACAGATCGGCGCGCACAAATCGGAATGGCGAATTGCCTTCCGCAACAACGTCGACTCTGATGAAAAACCAGAACCAGTAACCACCGACGCAAACCATCAGGATGCCGACGTACCACAGCACCGTAACGCTGGCGGGCGTGGGTGGCGCGGATGTCGGATAGACAAACACCATAATGATGGTGGTGACGAGATAAATCACAAAGCCGTACATCGTCAGCAGATGCGCTACTCTGCGCCGCATGTTGCAGAACTCGCCCGAAGCCATAACATCGATGACGGCGGTTTGAACTGCCAGCGAGACCATTTGCCCGGCGCCGATCTGCCGCTTCGCTTGGTTCTTGAAGCTGCGCCAATTGTTAAAAAAATACGTCGCACTCTTCTTATGTATAATGTCAAAGAGCGTGCCGCCCACGACCAAGAGAGCCATCACGACGACGTAGATTTGCATGATTGCCGGCGGCACGATCGTTGCAAGGTCCGCGAAGGGATTGGCGAGCGGAGTGAACATATACAGGGCTGTCTCGGTGGCTTGCTCGGTAGCTGTTTGCGAGGAGTTTTGCAGGCGATATCGCCGGCACGCACTATTTGCGCTAGTAAAGCCCCGGCTTGGATTGAAGGCAATGATTTCCGCTCAATATATCTATAGGCCCCTCATTTCATTCGACAGTGCGGTAGCGCGTATTTCTTGCACCGCGGCACAGCGCCAGCCTGTTGCCGGCGTGCCGCCGCCCAAAATACGATTCTTGGCGATAAATACTATTCCCCGGTAAGGTCACGGCGGCGTCCTTCCAGGGCTGCAGCGTAGCGGCGCAGCACGTAAGCTTCGGTGAGCAGTCCGGCGACGCGCCGGTCGAGGAAGGAATTGACCACGACCAGCGCTTCGGCCTCGGCGCGGTCGAAAGCGAGCACCGCTTCCTTGACCGCCATTTCCGGCAGCAGCATTTCGTCCGGAAAGTGCAGGAGGTCCTTGACGGCTCGCTCCGGCGCGATGTCCGCCCCGTGAGCTTCGGCCACCAGAACAAGCCCGACATAGCGGTCGAGGTCATCTAGGGCGACCACATAAATCGTGGAGCCGAGCGGGTAGGCCTCGCGGAATTTGGCGACTGTAGCTGTCGCTTTAGTCGTTTCGACATCTTGGCGCATCATCTTCTCGACCGTCAGATCACGCATCCAGCCGATATCGGCGGCGCTGCGGATCGTCTCCCCGCGCAGATGGAAACGCCAAGTCGCGAACGAATAACCGAAGACTTCGCGCGTGAGCTGCGCCGCGATGATCACCGCAATCAGCACTGCAGTGGTCAGCCACAGATCGCCGGTTGTTTCCAGCGCGATAAACGTCATGGTCAGCGGGCCGCCGATGACCGATGCCGACAAGGCGCTCATGCCGATCACCGATGACGCATTGGTATCGAAATCCATGGTCGGCCAGGTCATGGTGATCGCTTCGGCCAGCAAATGTCCGCCAAGCGCCCCGATCAGAAGCGAGGAAAAGAACAGGCCGCCGCGAAATCCGGAACCAAGCGAGGCAATCGAGGCCAGAATCTTCAACAGGAATACAATCGCTACGGTGCGAAGCGAAAGATCAAGCGTGCCGATGACGCGCAACGCGCCGTGACCGGACGACATGACCTGTGGCGAGGCGAGCGCCATGACCCCGACCACGAGTCCCCCCAGCATCGTCCGCAATGCCGGGCGCAGCCGTATGTGGGTGAACACCGACTCGCACAAGGCCACCCCGCGCATGAGAATGATTCCGAGTGCAGCCGAGAGCAGGCCGACAACGGCAGCAAGTACGAGATCGTGCGTAACCAGAACGGTTTTGTCGGGTGCGACCACGCCAAGATCGGCGGGCTCCACCGAGTGCGCCACCAAATAGCCGATCAGCGCAGAGATTCCGACCGGAGCAAGGCTCGCCGGTGCATAACTGCCGATGATCAGTTCGAAACCGTAGAAGGCGCCTGCGAGCGGGGCGCCGAAAGCGCCGGCGATTCCCGCGGCCGCGCCGCAGCCGACCAGGATGCGAAGATCGCTGCGGCGCAGGCGAAATGCGACGCCGATGCGCGAGGCAAGGCCGCTGGCGAATTGCGTGTAGCCGGCCTCGAGGCCGACTGAGGCACCGACCCCGCTCGACCACACCGTTTGGGTGGCGACGATGATGCTGCCCAATAGCGACATCCGGCCGCCGTGCAGCGCATTGGCCTCGATCGGGTCGATTTCCCGTTCGGGCCGCCAGCGCTGGAGAATCTCGCTGCCGATGCCGAACAACAAGCCGCCGAGCAGAGGGATCGAAATGGCCAGCACCGGATCCAGCGTGAACCGCGCCGAGAGGCGTTCGCCGGGCTCCAGGTGAAATAGCCACAAATGCAAAAGTTCGACGCAGCTACCCATTGCCGCGACGACGAGACCGCCCAGCACGCCGACCAGCACCGCGAGCAGAATGAGACTTGATTCTCGCGCTCGAACGAGCGCGCGCAGCCGCCGCGGAATCTCCAATGGATTCCCGACTCTGGCAATCAACGCAGTCACCGCGCACCGTGCAGTTGATGAAACGTTCTAAAGCGGGCGTTGCTCCGCGTCATTTCCGTCTCAGCCGCTTCTACTTGCACCTGCCATGTTGCCGCCTCGGCTCGGCCGTTTCCACGGCTTTGGTTAATGCGGCGGCGCCACGCGTGCCGTTGGCCGTCGTACTCCACATCGGTCAGGATCGCAATCGATAGGGCGAGGCGTGGATGTTAAGTAGTGTCAAAAGCGCAACGCCCCACTCAAGTGCCTCACCGCATATCGCCGTGCCGCTTCAAATCGGCAGAAGCACGTGCCATCTTCGCCGTCGAGCTTTCCAGCGGCCCCTTTGGCGCCACCTGGCATCACTTGGAACCTCTTGGCGGGTAGGCCATGGCAGCCGGAGCAATTCGATGATTTTGGAGCCCGCATGACCGCAAAGATCATTGATGGTAATGCGGTTGCTCGGAATATCCGCAACGAGTGCCGCCAGCGCGTGCAGCGCATCGTCGCCCAATCGGGCGTGCCGCCGGGATTGGCCGTCATTCTTGTCGGCTCCGATCCGGCTTCAAAAATTTACGTCAAAAACAAGATTCGCGCTTGTGCTGACGTGGGCATCCGCTCGTTCCGCTTCGATTATCCCGCCGACGTTAAACAGGACGAGGTTGTCGCCAAGATTGCCGAGCTTAACGTGGATGCGGCCGTGCACGGCATTTTGGTGCAGCTGCCGCTGCCGGCCTCTTTCGATATGGCGCGCATCTTGCACACAATATCCGCGGACAAGGATGTCGATGGCTTCCATCTCTATAATGTCGGCGGCCTTGTCGTTGGCGGCACGGTTTTCCCGCCGTGCACGCCCTACGGCGTGCTGAAACTGCTCGAGCACGAGAATATTTCGCTCGAAGGCAAGAACGTCGTCGTCGTCGGGGCGAGCAATATCGTCGGTAAGCCGATGGCTCTGATGCTGATGCAGCACGAGGCCACCGTCTGTATCTGTCACGCCAAGACCCGCGACCTGGCGCAATTTACGCTTCTTGCCGACGTGCTGGTCGTGGCCGCCGGCTATCCAAATCTGATCTTGCCGCAGATGGTGCGAACCGGCGCCGTGGTGATCGATGTCGGCATCAACCGCCTTGCCGACGGCAGACTCGTCGGCGATGTCGATTTCGCCGGCGTTGCGGCAAAGGCCTCTTACATCACGCCGGTACCGGGCGGCGTCGGGCCGATGACCGTTTCCATGCTCCTGATCAATACCATCACGTCCTGCGAGCGATGGCTGCAACACCTGTCCATTCCTGCGGCAAAGGAAAGTACGCGGGCCGCGAGCCGCTAAAAAATCGCTAGAAAAAACCATTAGCAAACCGCTGGAAAATCGCTTGGTCTCTTACGTCCTCGCCATCGATCAGGGAACCACCTCGACGCGCGCCATTTTGTTTCGCGGCGACTCCTCGATTGCCGTCGTCGCGCAGCAGGAATTTCCGCAGCATTTTCCCGCCGATGGCACGGTCGAGCATGAGCCTGAAGACCTGTGGTCCTCGACGCTCTCGACCTGCCGCGCGGTACTTCACCAAGCCGGCGCCACTGCCCGCGATATCGCGGCGATCGGCATCGCCAATCAGCGCGAGACGACATTGTTGTGGGACCGCGCCAGCGGGCGACCGGTGCATCGCGCGATCGTCTGGCAGGACCGGCGCACCGTCGATCTGTGCGCGCGGCTCAAGGCCGCCGGCCATGAACCTTTATTCACTGCCAAGACCGGCCTCCTGCTCGATCCGTATTTCTCCGGAACAAAGCTCGCCTGGCTGCTCGACAACGTTCGCGGCGCCCGCGAACAAGCGGCGCGGGGCCAGCTCGCCTTCGGCACGGTCGACTCGTATCTGCTGTGGCGTCTCACCGGCGGCCGCGTTCACGCGACCGATGCGACTAATGCGTCCCGAACACTGTTTTATAACATTCACACTGGGGGCTGGGATGATGCGCTGCTCGCAGCGCTCGATATCCCGCGGTCGGTCTTGCCCGAGGTCTTCGATTCATCGGCAACCTTCGGACTGACCGAGCCCGAACTATTCGGCGCAGCGATCCCGATCTGCGGCATTGCCGGCGATCAGCAAGCCGCGCTGATCGGACAGGCGTGCTTTTCTCCGGGCATGGTGAAGGCCACGTACGGCACCGGCTGTTTCGTGCTTCTCAACATCGGCGGCGCGCCGGTCGCCTCTGCCAACAAGCTCGTCACGACCGTGGCTTATCAGCTCAGTGGGATACGCAGCTATGCGCTCGAGGGCTCGATCTTTATCGCCGGCGCGGCAGTGCAATGGCTGCGCGATGGTTTGAAGATCATACGCAGTGCCGAAGAGAGCGGGGCACTGGCGCAACTGGCCGACGCGTCGCAGGATGTCGTGCTCGTTCCCGCCTTTGTTGGATTGGGCGCGCCGCACTGGCGACCCGATGTGCGGGGCGCGCTATTCGGCTTGACGCGCGCCACTGGGCCGCGCGAATTGGCGCGAGCCTCGCTTGAAAGCGTATGCTTTCAGACCGCCGACCTTCTCGCAGCGATGAAGGCCGATTGGCATGGCAGCGCAAGCGCGCTCAGCGCGCTTCGCGTAGACGGCGGTATGGCGGTCTCGGATTGGACCATGCAGCGACTGGCTGACATCCTCGGCGCGACGGTCGATCGGCCGCGAATAAAGGAGACGACAGCACTCGGCGCCGCCTATCTCGCCGGCTTGCAGCGCGGATTCTTTCCAGAGCCGGATCGATTTTCGCATCATTGGCGGTCGGAACGGCGTTTCGAGCCAAAAATGGACGCGGCTGAGCAGGCGCGCAGATTGGCCGATTGGGCCTCGGCGGTCCGCCGGCTACTCACGTGAATCTTGGCAAGAGATCAAGTTCGGTCGATAGAATTCGACTGTAGCGCTCGGCCGCCAAGCGTGACCTCGACCTCGCATAGAGCGCAAAGGATTGTTGCCTTTGGGCCGAGCCGTAAGCCGGGCGAGAGACGCGTATACGTCGTGCTCCATTGGCCGCACTGATAGACTGGGAGCACACTGGCCTCCAGTTTGACGGCTCCGCCTTGCCCGCACTTTGGGCAAACAACGCTCGTGATAAATAGATCGTGCCGCACCATCAAGCGAACACCAGCGCGTGCGGAACCATGGGGCGCACGGAGTGTGTTCGCCTTGCTAACGCAAGGGCCGCTCGCGGGGGAGGGTAAAGTTGGCGTGATTATTTGCTCATCAGGGCTACCCCCGTTGGAGAGTCCGAGCCAGGCCGTTACGGTCAAAGTAACTGCCGGCGGGAGTTTAGCTGGTCCTAGATTCGATTCGCTTCGCGATCTAATCCATTGGTTGGAATTGTGATTGTTATCCGACACCCGTTCGGTGTGTCGTTGCGCGTGATCGTGCCTTTCAATTCCTGCACTAGCAGGCGCGTGAGCCTGGACCCAAGGCCCTCTTTTACATCTTCGGGGCATCCGACTCCGTCATCTTCGATGGTGAGTGTGAGCTCAGACTGGATGCGCTCCAGTTTGACGTAAATCGCGCCCGCACGATCGTCCGGAAAGGCGTGTTTGAGCGCATTGACCACGAGTTCGTTGACGATCAGGCCAATGCGCGTGGCCAAATGCCCGCGAGCGGCGACGTGATCGGCATCTACCGTGATAGCGATCGGTCGCGTTCCACGTAGTGCGTCGCCGAGTTGTCGGCACAACTCGCCCAAATATTCCTGCATGTCGGTGACGTGGTCACCAGTCCGGATGCGCAGGTGATCGTGACTTTTCGCAAGAACATTGAGGCGAGCGACAGCCTGCTCGAGCGCACTTCGCACTTCATCATTGCTTTGCGCCTTTGCTTGCAATGTGATCAAGGAAGAGGCGATTCCCAGTTCGTTCTTGATGCGATGATCTTGTTCTTCAAGCAAAAGTTCGGCAGCCTGCTGTGCTCTCACCTCGCGCTCCCACGCGGTGCGCATGCCCTCGCCAACGATCACGATAAACGCGGCAACCACGACGAATAGAGTGAGAGCGCTAAGATGGTGCGCCAGGTCGCCCGCCCAATCCAGGCCAGAGCCGAGAAGAATCACGCTGAGCGCTGTAGCAAAAAAACCGCTGCCACGATCAAACAGAATGGATGTCAGTAGAATTGGTGGAATATAGACGATGAAGCCATATTCCCCCGCTGCGGGTCCGACTCCAAGATGGAATATGAAAAAGAGTAGAACCAGTATTGCCGCCGCGCCGTAGCGGAGGAGCAGCGGCTGCGGCCGCACCGGAAGAAGCTGCAACAGTTTTTCCACGCGAGTATAGGCGATCACGCCCGAATTGGTTCCGAGGAACCCGGTTTTGTGATTTTTTGCGTGCTCAAAGCGACGCTTTTTGCATCGCGGGAATTTGCGGCCGTCTTATGGAAAAGGGAACAAGCTCTTGGTTCGGCAATTAGCAGTAATGTCGAAGAGGTGCCAAAACGCTCGGTTGATGATGCCCAGAAGCAGTACCAAGAGCTATGTCAAGACCGGCGCTTACGAAACGTTTGCCTGGTGGCTTACCAGAGAACAGATTGGGTTGAAATTGAGGGAGCGATATCAGCTGTCGGAAGAATTCCCAGCCCGGCTGTGCAGACTTCTCGATCAAATGTGTGACTACATCGAAAGTTCGGTTGAAGGCCGGTCGATGGCCGCGCCAGCAGAAAATCTGGAGGCGATCGCTGCAGATTTGGTGACTGCGCCGATCAACGAAGCCAAACGCGGTGACGGAAATCAGTGAAGAATTGAGTATTGAGGGCCGTCACCGGGCTGGCTCAGAGTTCTCGACATACAACTTCCGAACCGTCAATTCATCGACCTCCAATTTGCCGAACCTCGCTCTTTTGATTGCCACGCGATCGACCGCCAGGCGACTGATGGCGAAAACGCCGATCGCAACCGGGCCGACCGCTGCCACGCCCAACGCAAACGCCAAGAGGTTAGCGACCGGAGCGGCATAGGATTAAACGGCAACTTCACGATTCATATCAGGACCTCCATCGGCGCCAGCGAGAGCAGGCGGCGTCGTTCTCATGGCCTATTTTCATTGCTTCCAATTCTTCTGCCACGCTGTCGGCGACTTAGCGTCGATCAGGATGAAGGCAATACGGCACGGCTTGGTACCGTAGTTCACCCAAGCGTGGTTGGTAGCCTGTTGTACCAAAACGTCGCCGGCTTTGACGTGAATTTCGCTGTCATCAAGCAGCATGTCGATCTCGCCATCGAGCACGATGGCATAATCGATCGTCCTGGTCCGGTGGGTATTGGCATGGCGTGCATAGCCCTGCGTCGCCGGATCGATACCCATGGAACGGAGAATTTCATTGTGATCGATCGGTGCGGTATGCGCTGCTGTCGGAGCAAAATCGACAACGCGGAACACCGTGCCATTCGCCGGCGGCGGTACGCCGACCGGCGTCTGCGCGCGGTCCCCTGATCCGGCGGCGTCTACGGGAAACTCGCCCGTGACCCAAAATAAGGTCACCCCATTGGCTCCGCGTTGCTTTGCCGGCACGGCGTCATCGAACAGCACGACCGCCTTGCCTCGCGAATCATGGCCGGTCACGATCCGCCGCGTTGACTTGAATTCCATTGCCAATTCCTCCCTTGAATTTGCTTGCCGTCGCTGTACGCATCGGTCAATGATGCTCATTGCCAAGCACAAACCAGCATGACCGGCAACCGGGACAACAAGGCGAGCGCCGGGAGGCCCAAAGTGAGCGCCGGGTCACCGTCGTCGTCAACGATGCTGCTGTCGCCGAATCATCCGGGACCGGTCTACGATCGGAAGCCAGAGTTTTCCGATATCGCGTGCGACATCGACGTCACGGTGCCGATGCGCGACGGCATCAAACTTTGCGTCGATGTCTATCGGCCGAATGCGACCGGAAAGTTTCCTGCGTTATTGGCCTTCGCCATTTACAACAAGGATATTCAAGGCCCGGATCTCGCCGAGGCATTGCCGCCGCAGCCGGCGTGGTCGCCACTATGGACCGGCCCCATGGAGGCGGGCGATACTAAATTTTTTGTCTCTCGCGGTTACGTACATGTCATCGGCTCACCGCGCGGTGTCGGCAAGTCGCAAGGCGGCGGCTCGCGGGAATGGGACTGTTACGATCTGATCGAGTGGATCGCGGCGCAGGATTGGTGCGACGGCAATGTCGGCATGGTCGGCATTTCCGGTTTTGGCGCCGAGCAGCTCGCGGTCGCCAAGCAGGCGCCGCCGCACCTCAAAGCGATCTTTCCGTTCGATTCCCGCGGCGCCTTTGGCGAACTGGGCGGTTTTCGCGACGAATATCCTGGCGGGGTGATTCATCTCTTCCGTTACCTGGTTGGGCATTTCTCGGCGATGCATCAGAACAAGGGCGCGCCCGGTCCGCTACCGCCCGAGCGTGAGCGCTTGTGGCGCGAGGCGATGAACAATCCTGACTACAAGATGTATCCGCACATCTTTAATTTGATTGCGCAAAAAGGTCGGCACATGCCGCCGTTTTTCAATGTGTTGATCGATCCCTTCGACAACGAGGCGGCGGTGAAAAAAAGCGAGGCCGAGTTTGAGAAAATCAAAGTGCCGACCTATACCGGCTCTGGCTGGTACGGCTACACCTACAAGACGCATCTGAACGGCTGCCAGAACTGGTATCGCAACATCAGGGCGCCGAAGAAACTCCTGCTCGCCGGGCCCGCGCATCTGGAGCGGCCGTTTCACACGATGCATGGCGAGGTGCTGCGCTGGCACGACCACTGGCTCAAAGGGATCGATACCGGCGTGATGAACGAGCCGCCCGTGCGATTCTGGGTCATGGGCTTGAACGAATGGCGCAGCGCCGCTGATTGGCCATTGCCGGAAACGCAATGGACCAAGCTCTATCTGAAAAGCTGGGAGCGGCTCGCAGCCGATACGCCTGCTTTATCAAGCGTCACTGAGATACAGCCGCCAGACTCCTTCGTGCAAATGCCGCCATCGCAGTCCAATGCGATCCAGCGGCTCCGCTATATGACCGAGCCGCTGTCACACGACGTTCTGGTCGCAGGACCGATTGCGGTGACGCTATATGCCGCTATTGACCAGGACGACACCAATTGGATCGCGATCCTTAAAGACATCGGTCCCGATGTTTCGGTGCAAAGCGTGCGCGAGGGCGAGCGCGAAGTGCCGAAAAATCTGCATGAGCGCGAACTCACTCGCGGCTGGCTCAAGGCGTCGCATCGCGCACTCGATGACAAGCGATCGAAACCGTGGTGGCCGTGGCATCCGCTGACGCGGCAAGCCCGGCAGCCGGTGACCCCCGGCGCGATCGAGGAATATCAGATCCAGGTGTTGTCGACCGCGAATTTGTTCCGCAGGGGGCACCGCATCTGTCTCGATATCGCCAGCCTCGATTTGCCGACCGGCGTCGCCGGCGCGACCAATGCCGAATACGTGCCGTACCACATCTGCTCGAGCAAGACGGTGCTGCACAAGGTCTATCACGACCGCTCCCATCCTTCGCATCTGCTGCTGCCGGTCATCCCCCAATAGCCGGACCGCATCATGACGGATCGTCTCACAGCTATGCCAGTCATCGATTTGCGCGACGGTGGTCCGGCCCGTCACGCCGAGCGCAATGCGCGGTCCGCGCGCGCCTTGCGCGATGCTTGTCTTGCCTTCTTTCCCCGTGCCGCCTTGCCGTTGGTACCGACGCTTGACAGTCTCTCGCAGCGCTGGCTCATGCGCTCGCGTTCACCCTACCTGGCCGAGATTGGACGGATTGCCGACGCGCTCGGATTTTCAGGCGTGTGGCTGCTCAATGCCTCATATCAATGGGGCTGCACCGCACGCGCTTGCGATGAAGACGGTGTGCCGTGGCTCCTGCGCACCCTCGATTGGCCGTTCCATGGTCTCGGTCGTCACGCCGAGGTGGCGCGCATGCATGGCGCCGCCGGAGATTTCTTCAGCGTCACCTGGCCTGGTTATGTCGGCGCGCTGACCGCGCTCGCGCCCATGCGCTTTGCGGCTTGCGTCAATCAGGCGCCAATGCGCCGCCGCACCAACCATCGCTTCCTCCGCGCTTACGATTTCGCGCTCAATACTCTCTCCGTCTGGCGCTCCGACGATCTGACGCCGCCGGACCAGCTGTTGCGCCAGGCATTCGAGCTGTGCGCGGATTTTGCCGCCGCGCGGCTGATGCTGGAGACGACGCCGGTCGCGCGTCCGGTCATCTACGTCTTGGTCGGCTGCGCGGCGGGAGAGCGCTGCGTCATCGAGCGCACCGAAACCGGCTTTGCCACGCGCGCGGATGAGACCAGCGCCGCCAATGACTGGCTGCCCGGCCGACCCGGCTGGGAAGGTCGAATCGGTACCCGGCGTTTCTTGACAGATACGTTTGCCGACGCTGCGAATTACAGCCGCGCTCGCCGCGAATCACTCGCCGGCTGGGCAGGGACCTGCGCTGTGGCAGGTTTCGATTGGGTGCGTGAGCCGGTGCTCAATCCCTATACGCGGCTGGCGGTAGCGATGTGCCCGGCGCGCGGCATTCTGCGAGCGGTCGGCTACGAAGTGACGGACGGACTGGTGCCGCAACCGGTCACCGGAATGTGCGAAGTGGCTATGAGCCACGCGCCGCAAGCGGCGTGACGCACGCGAGCCGCCTTGTTCGTCATCGGCTCCACAAGATTTTGCACGTCGACCAAGAGCTTACGAAAAAACGCCAAATTGTGCTGCCGATCACATCTTTCTTCCCTTACCGCGTCTAAAAGAACACCGTCTGAAGTTGCCGGGTAAGAGAGCCAGTCATGAGCACCATCACGATGACCATCTTCCGGGCCCCCCGCGCATCCCACTGGGATCAACTCAAGCTGCGTCTCACCGAATGGCAGCGGCGCGCGCGTTCACGGCGCGAGCTTGAGGCTTTGAGCGACGCAACCTTGCGCGACATCGGCATCACGCGCTGCGATGCGCACCGCGAAATGAACAAACCATTCTGGATGGCTTAGAGCATGATCCGGAAAAGTGGATACCGGTTTTCCGAAAAGATCATGCTCAACGAAAAACCTAGGGTGAGCTGAACCACTCACGCTTTAGTAGCAGCTATCACGGCCAACCGGCCATATCCAGGCGATGCGGACGGGGCCGCCCGGCGACGGGCGGCCCTTCGTTTTGCTGCATTATGTGCGTTTGCAGGTGGCTGGGCGATTTGGCTAGCATGTCGTGGCAACGCTCTGACTGGCAAGCCATAGATCGTCACCATGGCTACAATCAAAACGAGTGACGACTGGCTCGCGCACAAGCCGGAATTATGAGCAGCGCCGCCGACAATAGGACGGAGCGCCCGCTATCCTTCGCGGCGCCGTTCCGCTATCCGGCCTTCACGGTCATTTGGACGGCGACGCTCGTCTCAAACGTTGGCGGTTGGATGTACAGCGCCGCGTCCGGCTGGCTGATGACCTCGCTCGATCCCGATCCCTTGACGGTGGCTTTGGTGCAGGCTGCGAGCAGCCTGCCGATCTGTCTTTTTGCCATTCCCGCCGGCGCGCTTGCCGACATTTTCGACAAGCGGAAATTCTTGATCGTCGTCGAAAGCATCACGACGGCGGTCTCCGCCATCTATGCGGTGATCGTTGGCCTTGGTTGGGCCACACCGGGCAATTTGCTCGTGTTCACGTTTCTGATCGGCGCCGCCGGCGCCATGACGGTGCCGGCCTGGCAGGCGGTCGTGACCTATCTCGTTCCCAAGGACGACCTGCCACCGGCAATCGCCGCTAACAGCGTCGGCGTGAATATTTCGCGCGCGCTTGGCCCGGCACTCGGCGGGCTTACCATTTCTGCTTATGGCATCGTCGCGCCGTTTTGGATCAATGCCGCATCCAATCTCGGCATCGTCGCCTCGCTATTGTGGTGGCGACCGCGGACGCGCGCCGGCACATTATTGCCGGCCGAACGCTTCGGCCAAGCCATCTTGGCGGGGCTGCGCTACGCCAGGCACAACCAGCATCTGCAGGCGACACTGGCGCGCGCTGCCGGTTTTTTCCTGTTCGCCAGCGCCTATTGGGCGCTGCTGCCTTTGGTCGCGCGCCAACAAATCGGCGGCGGGCCCGATCTCTATGGCGTGTTGCTCGGCGTCATCGGCGCGGGCGCGGTCGGCGGCGCCTTTTTGCTGCCGTGGCTCAAAGCTCGATTGGGAGCCGATCGTTTGATGGCAGTCGGCGCGCTCGGCCAAGCGCTCGCGATGGTGCTCTATGGTCTCGCTCGCGAGCCGACGATCGCGCTTGCTGGCAGCGCCATTGCCGGGGCGTCTTGGATCGCAGCGCTGGCGACGTTGAGCGTTTCCGCGCAGGTCGCGCTGCCGGACTGGGTCCGGGCGCGGGGACTGGCGCTATATACGACCGTATTTTTTGGCTGCTTGACGCTTGGCAGCGCCGCCTGGGGCGCAATCGCGGTCGCGGTCGGACTAGCGAATGCGCATTTTCTTGCTGCTGCCGGCGCGGTGGCAGCGATTGCGCTGACCTGGCGGTGGAAACTGCAGACCGGCGCCAGAATCGATTTGTCGCCGTCGATGCATTGGCCGGCGCCGCTGACCGCACAGCCGATCGAGCACGATCGCGGCCCGGTGCTGGTCACCGTGGAATATCACATCGACCCCCGTGACCGTGAACCGTTCCTTGACGCGCTGGCGCGCCTTGAGCACGAGCGGCGTCGCGACGGCGCTTATGCCTGGGGCGTGTTCGAAGATGCAGCAAAGGAAGGCCGCATGATCGAAACTTTTCTGATCGAATCGTGGATGGAGCATTTGCGCCAGCATGAACGCGTCACCAAGGCTGATCGTCTGTTGCAGGAGGAGCTGCGCCGTTTCGACCGGACCTGCAATCCGACGGTGACGCATTTTATCGCGGCCGACACGTGACGAGCTTATTTGCATTGTTTGAGCATGATCTTTTCCGAAAACCGGTATCCACTTTTCGCGATCATGCGACCGAAGTCGGCCAACGCGCAGATCAGCGCAGGTTCGCAGTGTTTAGGATCTGGCGCAGCCGCGGTGGCGTAACTGGAAGCTCTTTCACTGCACCCGGACGTCCGAGCGCGTCGTCGATCGCGGCGGCAATCGCGGCGCCGACGGCACTGGCACCGCCTTCACCGGCGCCTTTGACGCCAAGCGAATTGAGTGGGCTTGGCGCGTCCTCGCTGATCAACACTTCAATTGGCGGAATCTCACGCACAGTCGGCATCACATAGTCGGCGAAATTCACGCAGATCGGTTCGCCCCGCGCGTCGTAGCGGAATTCTTCGAACAAGGCGCCGCCGAGACCCTGCGCCACGCCACCGGCGAGCTGGCCTTCGACCAGCATTGGGTTGACCGCTTTGCCGATGTCGTAAGCGACGAAATAGCGCTCGACCGCCACAGCGCCGGTATCGCGATCGATGCGCACGAGCGCGAAATGTATGCCGTAGGGGTAGTTCATATGCTCCGATTCAAACCATCCGTCGGCCGCAAGACCCGGCGTTGCGTCGCCGAGAAGCTTCGAACCGGGTTTGAGCGCGCTAGCAATCTCCCCGAGGGTCACGGATGGTCCCTCGGGCGTCTGCTTGCGCACGATCTTGCCGGCAACAAGTTCGAGCGTTTGCGGCGGTGACTGCAAGAGATGCGCCGCTGCTGTAATTGCTTTCAAGCGCAGCTTCGTCGCCGCGCGCCGCGTCGCCTCGCCGGTCATCACCGTCACTCTGGAGGCAAACGTGCCCATGCCATAGGCGATACGGTCGGTCTGTCCGTGCACGACGCGAACGCGCCGATAGTCCACGCCAAGTTCGTCGGCGCAGATTTGCGCGAGCACGGTCTCCATGCCTTGTCCGACCGACGTCGCGCCGGTCACGATCTCGACAGTTCCCGTCGTATCGATCGCGGCATGCACGCAGTCGAAGGGCCCTAGCCCGCTCTTTTCGACGAACATGGCGAAACCGGCGCCGACGGTCTCGCCTTCCTCGCGACGCCGCTTGAGCTCGTCGCGGAGCGAGCGCCATTCGGCTGCTGCCAGGGCCTTGTCGAGCAGACCGGCATAGTCGCCGGAATCGTAGGTCATCTCCGTGCCGAGCGTGTCGAGATGACGCGCATAAGGCATCTCCGCCGCGGCGATGAGATTGCGTCGGCGCGCCTCGACCGGATCGAGGCCAAGTCGTGTCGCGATCGCATCCATCAATCGCTCGCGCACAAAGGTGCTTTCAAACCGTCCCGGCGCGCGATAAGTGCCGCACGGCGTCTTGTTGGTCAGGCGAATGCGGCCGATCATCCGATAGGCGCCGACGCGGTAAGGGCCGAGCAGCATGGTCGCGGCGAGGTCCGGTACCGTCGCTGCATGCGTGCGCACGTAGGCGCCCTGATCGTGAAAGAACTCGCCGTCGACGGCGAGCAGTCGGCCTGCCGCATCGACCGCGGCGCGCACGCGATAATGCTGCTCGCGGGAATGGTTGGTCGCGATCAGATGCTCGCGGCGGTCCTCGATCCATTTCACCGGGCGGCGAAGCCGCAGTGCGCCGAGGCAAGCAAGGACGTCTTCGGGGTAAAGTTCGCCGCGCACGCCGAAGCCGCCGCCGGTGTGGCCTTCATGCAGATGCATCGAAGAAGCGGGGCGGCCGAGCATGCGCGCGAGCGCATCGCGATTCCAGTGCGGCACCTTGGCGGCGCCGTATAGTTCGAGCACATCGCGCGCGGGATCGTAACGGGCGATGGCGCCGCGCGTTTCGAGTGGCACGCCCGAGTGCCGCCCGATCTTCAGCTCAAGCGCGACGCTCGCGTGAGCCGCCGCGAACGCCGCCGCTACGTCGCCATAGCCTTTGCGGACCAGGGCTGCTTCGGTCGAATGGCCGGCGGAAAATTCAGCCGGCGGCGCATCGGCCGCAATGAGCTGCGGCAAATCCTCGATCTCGACCACAACCAGGTCGGCGGCGTCTTCGGCAATATAGGGATCGGTTGCGAAAACGACCGCGATCGGCTCACCGACATAGCGAACGCGATCCTGGGCGAGGATTGGCTGGCGATACGGTTCAAGGCCCTCAATGCGGGTAAGCCGAAAGTCGATCGGCGGAATGTCGGCGACGTCGGCCGCGGTCCACACCGCGACGATATCCGCCATCGCGCGTGCATTCTCCACGTCGATCGCAACGATACGGCCGTGTACATGCGCAGAGCGGACCACGCGCATGTGCAGCTCTTGCGCGAAGGAAATATCCGCGGCAAAGCGGCCCTGGCCCACGACCAAGGGTCCATCCTCGAGCCGTGCGACCGAGCGGCCGACAAAGGGTCCGTCGCCGGCCATGGGCTCAGCTCCGCTTCTGCGCCAGCGTCATTATTCGCCCCGCTCCGGCGCAATCGCATCGAGATGTTGAGTTTCATTGATGCGACGGACGCAAATGTTGCCCCCGCTGACGTCGATTTCATTGATGCAGCAGGGCTCCTGCACCAAGCGCCAATAGGCCGAGAGCGGCTGGTCGAGAATTTGCAGCAGCAAGGCGCGGTTCACGCTGTCATGACCAACCAGCACGATGGTTTCGTCAGGGTGGTGCGCCAGCACCATGCGCAGCGCATTGGCGGTGCGCGCGACGAGATCTTGCAGCGATTCGCCGTTTGGGAAGCGCACCAGCTGCGGGCTCGCGAACCAGCCGGCGAACAACACGGGATCTTGCGCCTTGGCTTCGCTGAAAGTTTTAAACTGCCAGCCGCCGTAATCAATGTCGTTGAGTTCCTCGCAGGTTTTCGCCGCGACGCCGGTAGCGCGGGCAATCGCGCTTGCAGTCGCGATACAGCGACTCATCGGGCTGTTATAGATGTGGCTTGGCTGCCAGCGCGCGGCGATGTACTGCGCCAGTGCCGCAGCTTGCGCCACGCCGCGTGCGGTGAGTTGCAGCGGCTCACGTCCGCGAAAACGCTCAGGCTTGATGCCTTCGACGTGACCGTGCCGGGTGAGAATGATCTTGGTCATCTCGGCTCTTCCCGAGCGTTGCAATCCGGAAGTTGTGTGCCAAGGACTACGAGATCATTTCCATCCCAGGCGCTCTAGAATGGCGCGGCCCATGATCCACTCTTTGTCGTTCTCCGATAAAAAATCGAGCGTCTCGGTGAAATGGCTGATGCGCTGCCGATAGGTCGCTTTGTGGTACGAATTGGTAAGGTCCGTGCCCCAATAGCAGCGTCGCGGGCCGAATGCTTCGAACAGCCGCCGGACGTGCTCCGTCATGTCGCGGAATGGATAAGATTGCGACGAGTAAAACGGTGTCGTCGAGAGCTTCACCGAAACGTTCGGGTATTTGGCGAGTGCGGCCGTCTCCCTGACGCCCGCCGCAAGCTTGCCCTCTTTTACCATTTCGCCGGTCACGCCGAGATGATCGGCGATCATCGGCAGTTGCGGATATCGCTCGGCTACCTTGGCGAAATGCGCCATTGCCGCGCCGTAGAACATCACCGGCAGATTGTATTTCTCCGCGAGCGGCCAGAACCAATCGACGCTACCGTCGGTGAGCCAATGCCATTGCGGCGGATGAAATGTCAGGCGGATGCCGACCATACCAGGCTGTTTCTTCCAATCCGGCAATAGCTTGGCGGTGTTTGGATCGTTCACCGGAATGCGGCCCATGACGGCAAAACGCGTCGGATAGCGGCGCACGGCTTCAAGCGCGTAATCGTTGCGATCGCCTTCCCAGGACGGCGGAACGATGACCGCGCGATCAACGCCGGCTTCGTCCATCATCGGTACAAGCTGTTCGATCGAAAATGGCTGCGGCAGTTGCGCAACGCGATTCGGCAGCCAGGGCCGATCTGGCGTGTTTGCTTTCCACAGGTGAACCTGCGCGTCGACAATCATTACATTCCCTCCCGGATTTTCATGAAACTTTGCCGCGCGCATCTGCGCGGCGCAATGGCATCGCGCTAGGTCCGATCACAACCGCCGCAGCGGCAGCGACCAGGCGAGCAGCGTCCCGATGCCAGTGAACGCGGCAATGGCAAGAAAAGCCGCGCGGAAGGCGTCACCGATCTGGGCGTGAACAGAGGCCTGCCGCGCCGGCTCGAGATTGGCGATCACGTCGGGTCCCTGCTCGATGATGCTGCCGAACAGGCTCGCGGTACTACGGTCCGTCGCCGTCAGGATCGAAAACAGGATCGCGGCGACCGACGCGGTACCAAAGGCGGCGCCGACGGAGCGCGAAAATTGCACCATCGCCGCGCCGGTGCCGAGGAGCCGCGGCCCTGACACCGCTTGCACCGTCACTTGCACCACGCCCATCACCGTGCCCATGAATAATGCGATCACGCAAAACGACCAGGCGAGCTGCGTCGGAGACATCGCCGGCGCCAAGAAGGCGATCGCCACCAGACCGGCAGTCGCCGCCATCAATCCGTAAGTGGGAAACACCGCCGTGCAGCCGGTTCTGGTCACCATCTGCCCGGTAAACATCGAGCCGATGCCGATGCCCGCGGTCAGCGGCAGGAGGACCAATCCGGTCTCGGCCGGCGAGGCGCCGCGCACTGCCCGCAAGTAGATCGGCAGGAAGGTGATCAAAGACACCAGCGCCGCGCCGTGACAGGCAGCCATCGCGTCCGCCCGCCAGATCGAGGGCTGCCTGAACAATCGCGGCGGAATGAGCGGTGAGGTGGTAATCCTTTCCTGCCAGCTCAAGAGAGCGAGCGAGACCAGTCCAAACGCCAACAGTCCGAGCGCGAAGGGCAAAGCACTCATCTCGACGCGCTGCACCTGCTCGAGTGCCAGGATGACGGGACCGACAAAGAATATGAACAGGACCAGGCCCGGCGCATCGAATGTGGTGCGGCGGCGGTCGCCCTCGCGCGGCGGGATGCGGAACACAAACAATACCGCGAGCAAGCCGAGCGGAATGTTGATCAAAAAGATCGACTGCCAACCGAACGCCTGCGTGAGATAGCCGCCGGCCACCGGCCCAAAAGTATTGGAGCTTACCGCTATCCCGGCGAGATAGCCCTGATAGCGGCCGCGCTCGCGTGGCGGAATCGCCTCGCCGATCAGCGCCTGTGACAGCGTCATCAGCCCGCCGCCGCCGAAACCCTGTATCACACGAAATGCCGTGAGCATCAAAATGCTCGGTGCTACGGCGCACAATACCGATCCAAACACGAAAATTCCCAGTGCCACGAACATCATCAGGCGCCGGCCAAAGGTGTCGCCGAGGCGGCCGTAAACCGGCGCGGCAATAGTGTTGGCGATCAGATAGGAGACGACGACCCAAGAAGCGCGCTCGATTTCGCCGAGACTCGAAGCAATCGCAGGAAGCGCCGTGGCCACGATCGTCTGATCAGCGACCGCAAGAAACATCGGCAGCATGAT
>Ga0310912_10000080_pt1 | contig 40994 bp, 36 predicted proteins | sample GREbulkMGOX080_FD_203443 | JGI IMG/M metagenome (GOLD analysis project Ga0310912, IMG submission 203443) | Lab enrichment of tropical soil microbial communities from Luquillo Experimental Forest, Puerto Rico - GRE.bulkMG.OX080 | ecosystem: Environmental > Terrestrial > Soil > Tropical forest >...
CCAATTGGCTTTAGTCGCTGTTTCCAGCGCAGCATCCACAGATGTGACGACGGCGCGCCGGCGCCGGGAGCGAAGAGAAAAAACGGCCTCACAATATTGGCGTCGATCTTGCCAGAGTTGGAAACAACATCTAATACATCTGCCTCAATATGGCTGGCGTAAATGAGGAGCTGCCATCGGAAGCGTAATTCGAAACTTTCGCTATGCTTTTTAATTCGCTCACCTTCGTCGTCTTCTTCGTAGTCATTGTTTCGCTCTACTGGAGTCTCCGCGGCTGGCAGCTGCGAAAAAACTTACTCGTCGTCGCCAGCTACACTTTTTATGGCGCGTGGAACCCGCCGTTCGCGGCGCTCCTGTTTTCAACAACAGCGATGGACTTCTGGCTCGGCCGCCAAATTGGTAAAGCCAAAGATCGATACGCCAAACGGCGATGGCTCGTCGCCAGTGTCTGCATGAATCTGAGCATGCTCGGTTTCTTCAAGTACGGAAATTTTCTGCTCCAAAATTTTCAATGGCTGCTCGCGCGTGCCGGGGTCATCTATCAGCCACCGCACCTCGATATCCTACTCCCGGTCGGCATTTCCTTTTACACTTTTCATTCTCTTTCCTACACGCTCGACATTTATCGCGGCGTCTTGCAGCCGACTCGTTCGCTCCGCGACTTCATTCTCGCGGTTTCGTTTTTCCCCCAGTTGGTTGCTGGACCAATTGTTCGTGCCGGAGATTTTCTACCACAGCTTCTTCATCCACCGCGTCTCAAAACGAACCAATTTCTATGGGGACTTGCGCTGATGACTTTGGGATTATTTGAAAAAATCGTCTTGGCCGACACGTTGCTCTCCGGACCCGCCGATCGGATTTTCGGATATGCAGGCCCGCTGGTTGCGCTGGATTCTTGGGCCGGCGTGCTCGCTTTTGCCGGTCAGATCTTTTTCGATTTCGCCGGCTATTCCATTTGCGCGATCGGCGCCGCGCTAACGCTCGGCTTTCATCTCAAGGACAATTTCCGTTTTCCCTACGCTGCGATCGGGTTCTCCGATTTCTGGCGGCGGTGGCACATCTCGCTTTCGACGTTTCTCCGCGATTATCTGTACATTCCGCTGGGCGGCAATCAGGCCCGGCCCTTTCGCGCTGCGCTCAACCTCGTCATCGTCATGTTCCTCGGCGGGCTTTGGCACGGCGCGGCCTGGACTTTTGTCGTCTGGGGTTTACTGCACGGCTCTTATTTAGTGATTGAGCGCGTTTTTAGAATTCTCTTCGAAAACAAGAGCTGGGCTGGTAGTCCGATTACGCGCATGATCGCGGGCTTTGCGACCTACGGCGCAGTTTGCATCGCCTGGGTGTTTTTTCGCGCGTCTGATTTTACGATTGCCAGTCGAATGCTAACCGGGATGTTTGGCGGGCATGCGCAGGGCGACGCAATTCTTAGCACGCGCGAACTTTTGGAAATTGGAATGGTCACCGCCGGTGTTATCGCCATGCACTGGAGGATGCGTGACGATTCATTTGAGACGACGGTTATGGTTTTGCCGGCCTGGGCGATTACTGCGATCGGATCGGTAATGGCGTTCGCCATCGTTTTTACTCAAGGAACCAGCAATGCGTTCATCTATTTCCAGTTTTAGGGAGCGACTGCAGCTGCCACGGTTGTTCTTCCGCAGACCTTCGCGGGAAGAACAGCTTCACGGTGGTCCGCCGCTGGAATTCGAACGGCCAATTCCACTGGCGCCGTGGCGCGGAATCGCCGTCGTCATCACGATTATTGTGATCGGCACGACCACGGCATGGGAACTGTACTGCCGTTCAATTGGTTATCGACCGACGCTGAACGACAATGGGGATCTCTGGACACTGAGGCGACGAAGCGTGCAGCCAGAATCCATTGTGATCGTCGGTGATTCGCGCGGCTGGTTCGATCTCGACCTTGATGAATTGCAGAGAAGCCTCGGCAAGCGTCCAGTTCAGCTCGCGATGGGTGGCGGCTGCGCTTATCCAACGCTCGATGATCTAACCAAAGACGAAACTTTTCATGGCACAATCATTTGTAGCGTAGTGCCGGCTTTATTTTTTGCGCCAACTAGCTCCCCGCCATTCGTTGATACAGAAAAGATGGTGCAGCGGTCTCATTCGCAAACACCGGCCCAACGGGCGGGCCAGTATTTGGCTTTTCCGCTGGAGGAGCACGTCGCGTTTTTAAAACAAGAAGACTTGACGCTTAGCGATTACGTGCAAAGGCTACCGATTCCGAACCGACCCGGGGCCCTCGTTCCGTCCAAGCATCCGCCTTATTTCCAAACGCTCGATCGGGAACGTCGCGCGCGCATGATCGAGGCCTGTGCCGATCCCAATGGAGACCTGGCGCGCAGAATTCAACAGATCTGGCTTCCACTGTTCACGCCGCCTCCGCTGCCCACTTACATTCCTAGGGATATTTTCTTCGCCAAAACGAACGAAGGAATTCAAAAGCGTTTTTCTGACGTGGCCGCCGCGGTCGAAAAAATTCGATCGCGTGGTGGGAAGATAGTTTTCGTTCGCTTCCCGCACAGTGGCGGACTCAAGGAGCTCGAAGATCGGATCACACCGCGTGAAAAAACATGGGACCCGCTTTTGAAAGTGACCGGCGTACCCGGGATCTATTATTCCGATTTTCCGGAGCTTTCCGGATTCAGTTGTCCGGAGTGGTCACATCTCACGGCCGGCGATTCAGTTGAATTCACCAAGCGTCTCGTTCCGCATCTGCGCAACGCGCTCGGGATGTAACCGGTCTGTCCGGTTCGGGTTCAATCCTGCCGGACCGCGTCAGCGAACGCGACGTCGCCTGCTTTCAAATCGAGCTCGGCTTCTTCCGGAGTTCCGAAAACGCGCGCGCGATTCTCGTCGAATTCGCGGTCCCAGCGTGCGACGACAACGGTGGCCAAACAATTGCCGATCACATTCACCGCGGTTCGTCCCATGTCCATCAATTCGTCGACGCCGAAAATCACCGCGACGCCGATCGATCCGAGCCCCGCTGGAATAAACGAACTCAGAGTCGCGAGCAAAATCACGAGCGCTGCCCGCGGCACGCCAGCTACACCCTTTGAAGTCAGCATCAACGTCAACATCATCGTGATTTGCTGACCGAGACTCATATGCCAGCCCATGGTCGTCTCGGCGGCTTGCGCGACAAAAACAGACGCCATTCCCAAGTACAAAATCGAACCGGTCAGATTGAATGAGTAACCGGTCGGCATGACAAAACCCACAATCGACGATGGCACGCCGAATCGTTCCATTGCCTGCATTGCTTTCGGCAACGCTGATTCGCTGCTTGTTGTCGCAAATGCGAGCGCGGCGGGTTCACGGACCGCGCGGAAAAATTGGCGAACCGGAATTCGCGCGACGACAATTACGACCCCGAAGATTAGGACGACGAAGATGATCAGTGCGATGTAAAACGAGAAAATCAGCTTCCCGAGATTGACGAGCACGCTAGGGCCTTGCGTGCCAATCGTGTGGGCCATTGCGGTCCCGACGCCGATCGGCGCAAACATCATCACGTAGTTCGTAAACTTGAACATGATTTGCGCCAGACTTTCCATCGCGCGAACGATCGGTTGACCTTTTTCGCCAACCCCCGAAACCGCGAGCGCGAACAAAACACTGAAAGCGACGATTTGCAGAACGTCGCCGCGCACCATCGCGTCGACGGTGCTTGAAGGAAAAACATGCACGATGATCTCGGTCAGACTTTGGGCGTGCGTTTGCCCAATCCTTTGGACGATGTCGATGTTACCAGCTGCGAGAGTAACTCCCGTCCCCGGTCTAATCAGATTTACAACCGCGAGACCAATAAAGAGTGCGGCGGTAGTAACAATTTCAAAGAATACCAGCGCTTTGATTCCTATCCGGCCGACTTTTTTCAACGCGCCCGCCCCCGCGACTCCGACGACAATGGTGGAAAAAACCAGGGGCACGATGATTGACTTGATCAGGTTGATGAAGATGTCGCGCAGAAAATAAACTTTGTTTCCCCAATCAGGTTTGAGCCATCCGATCAGCGCGCCAAGGACGAGACCGATCATAATCTGCGTCGTCAATGATGGCCGATACCACGGGCGACCTGTGGAAGCTGCGCTCATTTAGTGTTCTGTGTAAGCTGTCGATCACAGCTCTGGCAACACTGTATGTTTCTGACTCATCTTGAATGCAGCGCCTGCGGAAAACAGCACGATTGGCAGCGCCTGCAAAATCTTTGCACGGCGTGCGGCAAACCGCTTTTCGCGATTGTCGATCTTTTCGCGGTGGGTCGAGAGATAACTCGCAAGAAACTCGCAACGCGTGAGAGGTCGCTTTGGCGTTATCGCGAATTGCTTCCGGTGCCAAAGGATGCCAAGTCGATTTCATTGGGCGAGGGAGGAACGCCGCTGCTTCGCGCGAAGAAATTCGGCTGCGACGTGGATGTCGATCTTTGGGTCAAAAACGAGTCGCTCAATCCGACCCAAAGTTTCAAAGCCCGCGGGATGAGCGTCGCCGTTTCAATGGCGAAGTATCTTGGCGCGAAAAAACTAGCGGCACCGAGTGCCGGCAATGCCGGCGGCGCACTCGCTGCTTACGCTGCGCGCGCCGGACTGGAAGCGTACATCTTCATGCCACGCGATACACCGCGTGCGAACATCGTAGAATGTCGTGAAGTCGGTGCCCACGTCACGCTGATCGACGGACTGATCACTGATTGCGGCGCGGAAATCGCGCGACGCAAAGAAAAGGAAGGCTGGTTCGATCTTTCGACGCTGAAAGAACCGTATCGGATCGAAGGGAAGAAAACGCTCGGCTACGAAATTGCCGAACAGCTCGATTGGAAATTGCCGGATGTGATTTTGTATCCGACCGGTGGCGGCACCGGATTGATCGGAATGTGGAAAGCATTCGATGAAATGGAAAGACTCGGTTGGATCGACAATCGACGACCACGAATGTTTTCCGTGCAGGCCGCCGGTTGCGCCCCAATCGTCCGCGCGTTTGAAGCAGGCGAGAAATTTGCGAGCGAGTTTTCGAACGCGCGTACAATCGCTTCCGGCCTGCGCGTTCCAAGAGCGATCGGCGATTTCATAATGCTCAACATCCTCCGCGAATCGAAAGGTGGCGCGGTCGCGGTGGATGACGACGCAATGATTGGCACTGTTCGCGAAGTCGGATCCAAAGAGGGTCTGTTCGTCGCGCCGGAAGGCGCGGCCTGTTTTGTTGCACTGAAGAGGCTTCGCGCATCGGGGAACATCGACAGCCGCGACCAGGTTGTGATTTTCAACACTGGGTCGGGGATCAAATACCTCGACGTGTTTGAATCGTAGATTCATTTTGGCGCGCTGAATAGAACTCGTGAAAATCCGACACGACATCTTGGCTGCTGATTTCGATTTTGTTTATTTTCATCATTTCGCCGTTCGCTGTGCCTTACTCGCTCACCGCGTAGGTCGCAGCTACAAGCACGCCTGCAGCGATAAGATTCAGAATTGTCGGACCGTAGTGCTACGCTTACTAGTGTCCGGTTACGGTGGCATCATTCCGCCGCTCGCAACTAGCTCGCACAACGGCCTTACTCAGGGCCGATCAACTCGTTGTTGAGATATGTGTCGATCTTGTAATCGCCGGGTGGAAAGAATTTGCTGTTGCTGTTCGAAAGCGAGAAATCGGCGCGCGAATTTGATTCGTCGCTGACCAGTTCCTTTTCCAAAGTTTCTGACTGGTTGCGCCGCCGGAGTTCAGATTCGTCCAAACGATTTTCCGCGCGGCGCTTGGGGGCTAAACGGCGGCGCTAATTGACGGCAAAGGTGCGGAGTCGATTCAATCACATCTTTGTGCCGCGATGAAATTGAAGTCGAGCAATTTACTTCGCTCTTCGACTTCTAGTAACTCTGCTGCTCTCTATGCCGGATCAGTCGGCGTCCCAATGCTCGGCAATCATCCCTTCTTGAACATGGAACATGTCGAAGCCCAACACCTGATGATGCTGGCCATCGTTATTCGTCCAACTTTGGCGAACGTAAATGATCACCATGTCGTTGTCGCCGACTATATTCAACAGCTCGCGCTTATAATCCGGCGGCAATTCTTGAGCGAAACGCTCGCGGAACGTGTCCATGAATCCTTTCAGTCCGGTCGGCACGTGCGGATTATGCTGGATGTAGTCGGGCCGAAGAAGCTTCGGCGCCGCATCTACATTGCGCCCGATCAGGACCGTCGTATAAGAATCGCGGACGACTCCTTATTGCGAGCGGTCAACGCATCATCTGCGGGCATTGAATGCGCAAGAGAGATCAACGCGAGCAGCAAGACCGGTACTTTCACGCGTGGGCGCGTTCCAGTTACATCAAAAATCACGGCCCACAACTGTGACCTGCGCGATGGCACCATTGATCGCAGTTAATAGACGCCAATTCATTTCGACTCAACGGAATCGTTGGCCACTGGCGCACTGCCCGTCCGCACGCGACGTTTTAGCACAGGAAAGACGAGGCAAACGCTAGCGAAAGCGTTCTGACAAAAAGCTCGAATGTGAAAGCGAGTTGTTACTTCTTCGCTTTTTTCGACTTGGATTCTTTCGCCTCTTTATGGGCCGGCTTTGATTCCCTCGTGGCCGTGGCCTTCTTGGATTCGCCTGGCCTATATTCTTCCTGCTCAGCGGCGGCGAATGCTTTCTCCAATCCGACCATGTCTTCGCCCGGTCGGAGCGTGTCGAATGTTTCCGCTTCCTTGCGCAATTGTTCTTCGGTGTAGTTCGCAGCTTTGATCGACAACCCGATGCGGCGCTCGACTTTGTCGACTTTGATTACGCGCGCTTCTACTTCCTGTCCAACTTTCAGAACGTCTTTTACCTTTGCGACGTGGTCTTCGCTCAACTGTGAAATGTGAACGAGCCCATCGATGTCATCCTGCAATTGCACGAACGCGCCGAAACTCGCGAGCTTGGTCACGTTGCCTTTCACTAAATCGCCGATCTTGTATTTTTGATCGATGTTCTTCCACGGATCTTCGGTGAGTTGTTTGATGCCGAGACTGATCCGCTGATTGGTTTTGTCGATGTCAATGACTTCGGCTTCGACTTCGTCGCCTTTCTTAAAGACTTCGCTCGGATGGTTGATCTTCCGGGTCCAACTCAAATCTGAAACGTGGATCATTCCGTCCATTCCTTCCTCGAGCTCCACGAACGCACCATACGCGGTCATGTTCCGGATTGTTCCTTTCACGCGGCTGCCGATCGTAAATTTCTTCTCAATCTCGTCCCACGGATTCGGTTCGAGCTGACGCAGACCGAGTGAAATTTTCTGCTCTTCCTTATTCACGCCGAGAACAACGGCTTCGACTGCCTGACCCACCGTCAAAATATCCGACGGCCGCATGATTCGTTTCGTCCAGGAAAGTTCGGAGACGTGAATGAGACCTTCGACGCCCTCCTCGAGCTCCACGAATGCGCCGTAAGGAACCAGATTCGTGATCTTGCCTTTAACCTTTTGACCGGCGGGGAAGCGTTCCTCAATCTGATCCCATGGATTTTTCTGTGTCTGCTTCAGACCTAACGAAACGCGTTCTTTCTCTTTATTAATATCGAGCACCCGGACTTCGAGTTGCTGGCCTACTTTAACGAGCTCACTCGGATGTCCTAGTCGGCCCCAGGTCATGTCGGTGATGTGGAGTAAGCCGTCCATGCCATCGAGATCGATAAACGCACCAAAGTCGGTCAGATTTTTCACCGTGCCGGTGACGCGGTCGCCGACGTTCACGCTGTCCATGAACTTCTGTCGCTTCTCGCTTCGCTCTTGTTCGATCAGCTCGCGCCGGCTCAAAACAACATTGCGCCGATCGTCGTTGACTTTGACAATTTTGAAATCGTAAGTGTTGCCGACGAACTGCTGTAAATCCTTAGGCGGCACGATGTCGATCTGCGACGCCGGCAAAAATGCTTCCACGCCGATGTTCACCATCAAGCCGCCTTTGACGACCGATTTCACTTTGCCTTTGATCAGGCCGTCTTCCTGAAAAACGCTCGCGATCTTGTTCCAATTCTGGCGATAAGCGGCCTTTTCCTTCGAAAGTACGACCATGCCTTCGTCGTTCTCGAGTCGCTCCAGCAACACGTCGACTTCATCGCCGACTTCCAAATTGTCCACGTCCTCGAACTCGACCAGCGGAATGACACCCTCGGATTTGTAACCGATGTCGACCAGCACTTCGCGCGGGCGAATTTCCAAGATTCGTCCCTTAACAATCGAACCCTCCCGGAAATCCGGCATCGGCTTCGACATGACATCCTGCATTTGCACCATAATAAATAGAGGCTCCGTAGACCTATGGCCCCGAAATCCTTCGAGGAAATTTCCGCGGCGCGAACCGGCGAAAACGCAGCGCCACAGTAGATGTTTTCGCGCACTTGGTCAACTGTGGTCCTGCCTTTGTTGAGCCGGGCGCGTTTTTCTCCATATTTCTTTCAAGATGTCGATCTTGCGAAGCGCGTTCTTGGCGGCAGCGGGAGTGTCTTTAGCTTGCGCGTACGGCCAGGACGAACTGGCCAAGAGACTTGTAAAACTTGGTGCCGAGCAAGAAGTCGTCAAAGCAATTAAGTCGCCGGATTTGAGTGTTGTTCATCTCTGGGCGCCGTGGTGCTCGAATTGCCAGGCCGAGCTGGAAAACGGCGGCTGGCTGAAAATGGTGAAAACCAACCCGCAGGTGAAATTTTATTTTGTTTCGGTTTGGAACGACGGCGGGGATGGAAAATCGATGCTGCAAAGATTCCAAATCGTGGATCAACCGAACGTAACGATTCTCGCCGATCCCGGTCCGCGCCGTGGTGACAACAAGGTCAAGCAATTTGCCGGCATGCCGCTTTCATGGATTCCAACGACATGGGTTTATAAAGAAGGCGATCTTCGTTACGCGCTAAATTACGGTGAAGTTCGTTTTGACGTGCTCCAACAATTTATCGAAGACAGCAAGAATGAATGGTCACATAAGGGCGAGCCCAATTTGCCGCAATGACAACCGCGACGATCTCGCCCCGCAGTTCGAAAGTTAAATTCCGTCTCGTCGGTGGTGCGCAGCCGTTGATTCTGTTACCAGTTCTCGTAGACGGTCGTGGTCCGCTCGATTTTATTCTCGATACCGGTGCGGGAACTTCCCTGCTTTCTTCCGAGCTTGCGAAGGAACTCGGCGTGCAGATTCTTGGCTCGAAAGAAGGTCAAAGCGCGGGAGGCAAAGTAGCGGTCTCGCTCGCAACGGTCGATTCGCTCGTAGTTGGCGAGACAAAATTGGAAGATGTAGATGTTGGAGTTGTCGATCTTTCGCAAATTGGAAAGGCAATCGGCGCGAAAATCGCCGGCGACCTCGGCTACAATTTCCTGAAGTATTTCCGGGTCACGATCGACTATCGCGATTGCGAGATCTGGTTTGAGGACCCCAAGCGGGTTGAAAGTTTCGCGCGTGGCGCGTACACGGAAATTCCAATTCGCCTGGCGAATTCAGCGAAACCTCTCGTTCTCGCCGATGCGCACGCGAACGGCCGCGGACCGTTTCAATTCGCAATCGACACCGGCACATCGACGACTGCGATTTCGCCCGAGCTTGCTAACCAACTCGGCGTGGAAAGCTCGCCGGTTGGCGCTGGCACGACGGGTGGGGTGCCGGTCGATTTTTCGGCCGGATCGCTACAGTCTTTTCAACTCGGCGGTGCTAAGATCGATAACATGGCGGTCGTGGTCGCAGATTTCTTTACTATGCTGAATGCCGCGATCGGCGCGAACCTCGACGGTATTGTCGGCTACAATTTTCTCCGCAATTACAAAGTCGTGATCGACTATCCCCGCGAAACGCTCACATTATTCTAAGATGCTCGAAGTTCCGACACCTCCCAGCGCAACAAAGAAGCCGCCGGCCATTCTCTCCATGATCGGCGAGACACCGCTGGTCGAGATCACCCAATTCGACACTGGTCCCTGTCAGCTCTTTTTAAAATTGGAAAATCAAAACCCGACAGGCTCGATTAAGGACCGCATCGCGTTGTCGATGATTGAAGCGGCGGAAGAGGACGGAAAGCTCGAGTTAGGCGGGACGGTGATCGAAGCAACCGCCGGAAATACTGGGCTCGGCCTGGCACTCGTCGCGGCAGCCAAAGGTTACCGCGTGCTGCTCGTGATTCCCGACAAGATGTCGCAGGAAAAAATTTCCCACGTGCGCGCGCTCGGCGCAGAAGTCCGGTTGACCCGCTCGGATGTGATGCGCGGGCACCCGGAATATTACCAGGACGTCGCCGCGCGCTTGGCCGAGGAAATTCCGGGCGCGTTTTACGTGAATCAATTCGGCAACCCGGCGAATCCGCTCGCGCACGAACGCACCACCGGTCCGGAGATTTGGGAGCAAATGCGTCACGATCTCGATGCAATTGTCGTAGGTGTTGGGTCGGGCGGAACCTTGACGGGTCTCGGTAGATTTTTTAATCGGGTGAAACCGCGCCGCGGAATCGAAATGGTTCTCGCAGATCCGACCGGCTCCGTTTTGTACGAATATGTAAAGACTGGGAAATTGGTGCCGTCCGGCAGTTGGGCCGTTGAAGGCATCGGCGAGGATTTCATTCCCGACATCGCCGACATGTCGCTTGTGACCGACGCTTACGAGATCGATGATGAGGAGAGTTTCGCGACCGCGCGGGAACTCTTGCGGAAGGAAGGAATCTTCGGCGGCTCATCAACGGGAACTCTCGTTGCCGGCGCGTTGCGATACTGCCGCAAACAAACCCGGGCGAAACGGGTCGTCAGTTTGGTTCCCGACACCGGGAACAAATACCTCTCGAAGATGTACAACGATTTTTGGATGGCAGAGCAGGGATTTATCCATCGGCCGCCGCACGGCGACCTGAGCGATTTGATCAGTCATCGTTATGAAGCCGGTGAAGTCATCACCGTTGGTCCAACCGACAGCCTGCTTACAGCCTACAAGCGAATGCGTGACAGCGATGTATCGCAGTTGCCGGTTGTCGATCAAAACGGCCGCGCAGTCGGAATCATCGATGAGTCGGACATTCTCGTGAAAGTGCATCGCGACCCGACGCACTTTAACGATCCGGTTCAGAATGCGATGACAGATAAGTTGGAAACACTTCCGCCGACGGCGAAGATCAATGATCTTCTTGAAGTCTTTGATCGCGGTCGCGTCGCGATTGTGATGGAGGGTGATAAATTTCTGGGCCTGATCACGCGCACCGATTTGCTTTCCTATTTGCGGCTCAACATGCCGAAGTCAGCCGCGCCGCGAGAGCGCGAATACAGCCAAAGCTAACTAGCCTCAGTTCGAGGCGGGTACAAGAGTCTGAAACTTTTCCGGGCGAATCGGGAGAGAAGGTCAGTATGAGCCTTACTCGCCTAAACCCCCAATTAACGTTCCCTAAACTGTCGCGCGCGCGAAATCTACGTAACGTTGGGGATCACGTGAAGAAACAAAACGCGTTCGCAACCCGCGCGATCCACGCCGGACAGGAGCCCGATCCAACGACCGGCGCGATCATGACGCCGATTTACGCTACATCGACTTACGTCCAAGAAAGTCCGGGCAAGCACAAAGGCTACGACTACTCGCGGTCGATTAATCCGACCCGGCTCGCTTATGAAAAATGCATTGCTGATCTCGAGAGCGGAACGCGCGGCTTTGCTTTCGCTTCCGGACTCGCGGCCATGTCGACGGTTCTCGACTTGCTCGAAAGCGGTTCGCACGTCGTTGTTAGCGACGATCTTTACGGCGGAACGTTTCGACTTTTTGAAAAAGTTCGCCGCGGTTCGGCAAATCTCGATTTCACTTACGTCGATCTGACGGATGCCTCGCGCTTCGAGAAGGCGATCAAACAGAGCACGCGCATGGTTTGGATCGAGACACCCAGCAATCCACTGCTCAAGATCATCGACTTGGAAGCGATTGCGAAGACCGCGCGCGAACACAAAATCCTTTCGGTGTCCGACAACACCTTCGCTACGCCATGGATCCAGCGACCAATCGAATTTGGCTTCGACATTGTCGTTCATTCGGCGACGAAGTATTTGAACGGTCATTCCGACATAGTCGGCGGCGTTGCGGTTGTCGGAGACAACAAAGAACTCGGGGATAGAATGTGGTTCCTGCAAAATTCCGTCGGCGCGATCCAAGGCGCGTTCGATAGCTTTCTTGTGCTCCGCAGTTTGAAAACGCTCGCCCTGCGCATGGAGCGCCATTGTGCGAACGCGCTCGAAATTGCCCGCTGGCTCGAAGAACGATCGCAGGTAAAATCGGTCAGCTATCCTGGATTGAAATCACATCCCCAACACGATCGCGCGCGGACACAGATGCGCGGGTTCGGCGGAATGGTCACGATCGTTTTGAATACTGATCTGGAAGGCACAAAACGATTCCTCGAGCATACACATCTCTTCTCGCTCGCGGAGAGTTTGGGCGGCGTCGAGAGCCTGATCAACCATCCGGCGCTGATGACTCACGCGTCCATTCCAAAAGAGCAACGTGAAGCGCTTGGCGTCACCGATTCGCTCGTTCGAATCTCAGTCGGCGTGGAAGACTTGCGGGATTTGATCGACGACCTGCAATTTGGTTTCGAAGCGGTCTGAATTGTAGGGCGGCCTATCAGCCGCAGGGGTGTGTCACAGAAACGCCCTACAAATCCTGTGCAGATCATTTAAAGTCTCCACGCGATGGGCAACACCTTCGGCCAACTTTTTCGGGTCACGACGTTCGGCGAATCGCACAGTGGCGGTATCGGTGTCGTGATCGATGGTTGCCCGCCAAAGATCGACATCTCCGAAGCAGAGGTTCAATGCGAGCTGGATCGCCGTCGTCCCGGTCAAAGTAAAATTACCACGCAACGGCAGGAGGAAGATCGCTGCGAAATTCTTTCCGGCGTTTTTGAAGGCAAGACGCTCGGTACGCCGATTGCAATTCTGGCTCGCAACAAAGATGCGCGACCGGAGGATTATGCCGAGGTCGCAAAGAAATTTCGGCCGTCGCATGCCGATTTCACTTACGAGGCCAAGTACGGAATTAGAAATTGGCAGGGTGGTGGACGTGCGTCAGCTCGCGAAACGATCGCCCGCGTCGCCGCTGGCGTGATTGCTCGAAAAACTCTACGATCATTCTATCCGAAGATCGACATCGTGGCTTATGTTGCGCAAATCCACGAGCTCACCGCCAAAGTCGACAGGTCGAAGGTGAATACCGCCCATGTCGATGCAAATATTGTCCGTTGTCCGGACAAAGCGGCGGCCAAAAAAATGATTTCATTGATCGAGAAAACGCGCGCGGAGGGCGATTCGTTAGGCGGAGCGATCGAATGTGTCGTGAGAAACGGGCCAGTCGGATTAGGTGAACCGGTTTTCGATAAACTCGAAGCCGATTTGGCAAAGGCGATGCTCAGCTTGCCGGCGACAAAAGGCTTTGAGATCGGTTCTGGGTTTTCTGCCATGCGAATGCGCGGCTCCGAACACAACGATCCGTTTGAAATGCGCGGTGGCAAAGTTCGGACGCAGACGAATTATTCTGGAGGAATTCAGGGAGGGATCTCCAACGGAGAGGAAATTTATTTTCGCGTGGCGTTCAAACCGACCGCAACCATTGCCCGTGAGCAGAAAACTGTCAGCGCTGGACGCGAACAGACCAAACTGGCGATACGCGGTCGCCACGATCCATGCGTGCTGCCGCGCGCTGTGCCAATGGTCGAAGCCATGGCCGCATTAGTCCTCTGCGATCACGTGCTTCGTCAGCGCGCGATCAGTTTTTCGAACGCATGAATTCGCAAATTCAGTCCGTCGCCGGTTCGCCGCTTTGGCAGATCGTCTTCGTCTCCTTCGCGCTCGTTTTGATTCTGTTCGAAATCGTGCGCGGTTGGCGGCGAGGTTTGCCGCGACAAGTTGCACGGCTCGGTGCGCTCATTGCCGCATATTTTGCGGCGTTCTTCGGCGGCAAGTTTCTCGCGCCGCTTCTTGGGATGTTTGTCCGAATGCCGGACGCGCTCTTGTCCATCTGCGCCGGGGCCATCTTCGCGCTTATCGTTTACGTGGTCATTAGCGGGACGGGTTCGGCTCTTTTTCGGCCAACGGATCAACACGAATGGTTGATCGTTCGATTGTTTTACGGATCCGCTGGCGCAGTGCTCGGGGTGTTCTTCGGTTTATTTTTGGTGTGGCTGATGATCGTTGCCATTCGATCGATCGGTTCCGTTGCCAACGCAGAAGTTCGGGAGCAAGCAAACGATTCGAGTGTTGTGCACGCGGTCGATGTGCGACGACGCCTGCTAGGAGAAGCAAGCGAAGAGGAGGCGCCACTTACGACTTCTTTGGCGCGCTTGAAAAATTCGCTGGAGATGGGCGTGATCGGTAATGCGGTCAAGAAAGTCGATGTCGTTCCGCAAAGAACTTACGATCTCATGGAGAAAATTGGGCAGGTAGCGGCGAATCCACAGAACGCAGAGCGCTTTCTTTCCTATCCTGGCTCACGTGAATTGAGCGAGCATCCAAAAATCATTGCGTTACGTAATGATCAGGAGATCGCGCAAATGCTGGCGCAGGGACAATTACTTGAGTTGATTCAAGATCAACGGATCATCGATGCGGCGAATGATCCCGATTTGCACGAGCGATTGACAAAAATCGATTTGAGCGCAGCGCTAGACTATGCCCTGCAGAAATCGCAATGAAGTATACCGCGACAATCGGACTTGAGGTCCACGTCCAATTGAAGACGCGCTCGAAGATGTTCTGTACGTGTCCGGTGGAATTTGGCGCGGCGCCGAACACTCACACTTGTCCGGTTTGTCTCGGTTTGCCGGGCTCGCTGCCGGTGATGAATCACGAAGCGTTGCTCATGACTGTGTTGACCGGATTGATGCTCGATTGCGACATCTCGCCGATCTGCAAATTCGACCGAAAAAATTATTTTTATCCCGACATGCCGAAAAATTACCAGATCTCGCAATACGACATGCCGCTATGTGAAAACGGCGGCGTGCCGTTGCACGATCTCGCTTATCCGAAAGACGCGCAGAAAAATATCGCGACATCGGACAAGGAAGTGCATTTGGTGCGAATTCATCTCGAGGAAGATGTTGCAAAAAATCTTCACTTCGAAAACAGCACAGGGATCGATTTCAACCGCGCCGGCACGCCGTTGATGGAAATTGTGACGCAGCCCGACATTAATTCGCCCGAGGAAGCGTTCGCGTTTCTGACTTCGCTGAGACAGATTCTGATTTATGGCAGGGTGAGCGACGCCGATATGGAGAAAGGTCAATTGCGCTGCGATTGCAATGTTTCAGTACGCCCCGAAACTCAAGCTGAACTCGGCGCGAAGATTGAGATTAAGAATATGAATTCGATCAGCGGCGTACGACGCGCGTTGACGTTCGAGATTCAGCGGCAGATTGACACGTTGAAGCGCGGAGAAAAACTTCAACAGGAAACGCGCGGCTGGGACGATGCCGCGGGCGAAACATTTCTCATGAGGACAAAGGAATCAGCGCATGATTACCGCTATTTTCCGGATCCGGATTTGGTGCCGGTGAAGACCGAAGCGTTGCTGCCCGAAGCCCGCTCACGGGTTCCGGAATTACCGAAACAAAAACGCGCGCGTTTCGTCGAGCAATATCAAGTTACTGCGTACGACGCCGGGGTTTTGGCAGACGATGTCGATCTTGCGCGCTACTTCGAAACTGCGGCCAAGGGCTCGAAGAAACCGAAGAATGTTGCGAACTGGATCCTGAACGACCTACAAAGCGTGCTCGCCACTGCGGGGAAAACGATTAACGATTGTCCGATTCCGCCGGAAGCGCTGGATGAATTGGTCACTTTGATCGAGAGTGGAATGATTAGCAGCAAGCAGGGCAAGGAAGTTTTCGCAGAGATGTTTTCCAGTGGGAAAGGCGCCGCGATGATTGTGAAAGAAAAAGGGATCGAGCAGCTGAGCGACACGAGCGCAATTGGGAAATTGTGCGATGAAGTGATCGCCGCGAATCCGAAACCAGTGGCCGATTTCAGAGCAGGCAACGCAGCATCGCTCAATTTTCTCAAGGGTCAGGTTATGAAATTGTCGAAGGGCAAGGCGAATCCACAGCTGGCAGGCGGGGTTTTGGAGCGAAAGTTAAAATCCTGACGCGTGCGCATTTTAATCGCGCCGGACAAATTCAAAGGCACGCTAAGCGCGCGAGAAGTGAGTGAGGCAATCACCGCAGGTCTGCGCGATGCTCTGCCTGATGCCAAGATTGGCATATTGCCATTGGCGGATGGTGGCGAAGGAACTGCGGAAGTAATATCGCAGGCACTCAGCGGTTCGTGGTTGAGTTGCAAAACCCAAGATCCGCTGGGTCGCGAGATCGATGCCCGCTATGCATGGGTTGATGATCAGCAACTCGCGATAATGGAGATGAGTGAGGCCGCGGGCATGCGGCGACTGCAGTCTGACGAGTTAAATCCTGAGATCACTGGCACATTTGGCGTTGGGAAAATGATTTTGGATGCGGCGAAATGCGGTGCTCAAGAAATTATCATCGGGCTGGGCGGCAGCGCGACCAACGATGGCGGAGTCGGAATGGCGCGCGCACTAGGTTTCCGATTCTTGAATAAAAGCGAATTGGAAATCCAAATACCTGTCGATCTTGTTGCACTTGAAAGGATTTTGCCCTCACCTCAATCCTCTCTGTTAGGCAGAGGAAGTCGCGAAGCGGCAGGGGACGGCAAATCATTTCCGAACATTATCGCTGCAGTTGATGTTCGAAATCCGCTGCTCGGAGAAAATGGCGCGACGCGAGTGTTCGGTCCACAAAAGGGTGCGACGCAACTTGAGAAGCTGGAAGCCGCGTTAACAAGACTCGCCGACATTGTCGCCAAACAATTCGGTATTGATTATCGGAATGAACCAGGCGCAGGCGCCGCTGGTGGACTCGGATTTGGATTGGTGAGCTTTTGCGGCGCAACGATTCGGCCGGGCTTCGACGTTGTCGCAGAGTCAGTCGGGCTCGAAGCGAAAATTAGAAATGTCGATCTCGTGATCACCGGCGAAGGAAGTTTGGATCGACAGACGTTGGAGGGAAAAACGCCCGCCGGTGTGGCGCGACTCGCGCGAAAATATGGGAAGCGCGTTTTCGCTTTCGTCGGCCGTGCAACTGAAGATCGACAAGTACTGCAGCTTTTCGATGGGGTTTACCAGAACCAGAGACTGGGGATGAGTATGGACGAGAACGTGAAACATGCGGCGGAAATTTTGCGAGATAATGCCCGACAGTTTGCCAGAGATTTTGAGGAAAAACTAATTCTTAACGTCCAACGTCCAACGCCCAATGAAAGAGGCAGAATTCGTCCAAACTCACTTTAATTCTTACGCGACTGAGCGAAAATAGGCGGCTCATGCACGACAACCCTCGGGACAATCTACCCCCTTTCGTTTTTTCAGATCCGGCCGGTAAACGGTGGCCGCGGTTGCGGCTCATTCTGCTCATTTTCGGCGTAATCGCGTTCTTGGGGACGGTGCTTTTTGTGCAAACACTTTTCGTCGCGCCGAAAATGCGAGTGCCCTTTTCGTTGCGGCAATTGAAGGGGCAATTGAAAGCCCTCCAGAAACAAAATCCTGCTGGGCCAACGCCGCCAAACTCATTGCTGTGGCAGAAATTTGCCGAGGCAAAACAAGGAGCGAAGAAATTGGCCGGCGCGAACCCAACTTCGACGCCCGCGCCGCCGGTGAAGCCGCGCAAGAAAGCGCCGCCAAATGAAGTGCGCCTCGCGTTTTATACAAACGGCGATCCGTACAGCTACTCGTCGCTCGAAGAACACGCGTCCCTCATTACGCACTTGTGTCCCGAATGGATCACGATCGTGAACGGTCTCGGCGACATTCAGATCGATTCCGACCCGCGGCTGCCGAAATTTTGCCAGAGCAAAGGGATCAAGCTCATGCCGTTGCTGACGAACCTGGTCGGCGACACATGGCAACCGGAAGCCATTGAAAATCTCGCGCATGGACCAGCGGACCGACAGGAACGTTTCTTCACAAAAGTGGTGGCGGCGTTGCGCGATGCGAAAGCAGCTGGCGCCGTGGTCGATTGGGAACAGGTCGATCCCGCTTATAAAAAGGACATCACGGCGTTCATCAACAAATTTTGCGACGCGCTCCACAACGATGATAAGGAGCTGTGGTTGACCGTTCAGCCCGGCGAGGAATTGGACTACATCGATTTCGACGAACTTTCGGACAACGTCGATCGCTTCGTCGCTTCACTTTTCGACGAGACGTCCGACGCCGATCCACCGGGACCACTCGGTTCGCGGCCGTGGTTTGAAGGTTGGCTGCACGTTTTGTTGGAAGGAAGCGAGACAAAACAGTGGATCATCACGCTCGGGAGTTATGGCTACGATTGGACGATTGGCGGGAAAAAAGCGGAGCCGATCAGTTTTCCTGAAGCGATGAGCCGCGCCTACAACGCCGAAGTCGAATCGGCGGAAGTGAGCGGCCCGAGTTACAATCCGTACTTCTATTTCGAGGAGGAGAACAAGGAACACGCAGTTTGGTTTTTGGATGTTGTCACGTTTTTGAATGAGCTCCGGGAAGTGCGCGATCAAAAAGCGGGCGGGTTCGCGCTCTATCGGCTCGGGACCGAAGATCCAGCGATTTGGGATGCGCTTACAGTTCCGCGCGATTTCAAGATGGACAATCAGACGCGCGAAGCATTGGAAGTGTTGAAGGGGACTGACACAATCACTGACGTCGGCGAAGGCGAGATCGTGTCGGTCGATGAAACTCGCGCGGACGGGACGCGAAAACTTGCGGTTGATGACGGCGGTTATCTTACCGCCAATTACACAAAGTTTCCCGAGTTTCCGACGCTTTACCATCAAGGAGCCGGCGGAGAGCATCAGGTCGCGATCACTTTTGATGACGGCCCTGATCCAGAGTGGACGCCCAAGATTTTGGATATTTTAAGAGCGGCGAACGTCAAGGCCGCGTTCTTTTTGGTCGGCGTGAATGCCGAGAGATATCAGGGACTCGTCAGACGGATCGTGAACGAAGGTCATGAAATTGGAAACCACACTTACTATCATCCCAATCTCGCGCTCGCGTGGCCGGAGCATGTGCGACTGGAATTAAATGCCACCCAGCTTTTGATCGAAACAATCACCGGTCGCGCTACGACATTGTTTCGGCCGCCCTACGCCGCGGATACACAGCCATCGCAGATGAGCGAGCTGATGCCGCTGCATATTGCGGAGGAGCTGGGCTATCTCGTGGTGCTCGAAAATATTGATCCGCAGGATTGGGCGAAACCGGGCGCGGACATCATTTTGCAACGGGTCAAGCAGCAGCGTCGCGATGGCAACATTATCTTGTTGCACGACGCCGGGGGCGATCGTTCGCAGACGGTGGCCGCGCTGCCGAAGATTCTCGATTGGCTGCACACACGCGGAGACACAATCGTGCCGTTGAGCACTTTGCTCGGAACGTCTCGCGACTCGGTGATGCCTCCGCTGCAAACTGAGAGCCGATCGTTGACACAAATTGTCAGCAGCGCTGGCTTTCATGTTTACCACGCGCTCGAAGAATTCCTCTGGGCATTCATGATCGTCGCGACTGCGCTTGTGGTCGTGCGGACATTAATTGTGATTTGGCTCGCTTATCGATTTCGACGTTTGCCGAAACAAGAATCCAGCCAGCCCGTCAGCATCGTGATGGCCGCATACAATGAGGGAAAAGTGATCGCGGGAACGTTGCGGTCGTTGCTTTCGACAGATTACAAAGGGGAGCTCGAGGTCATCGTGGTCGACGACGGTTCTGCGGATGAGACGAGCGCTGAAGTTGAGCGGGTGGTGGATGTTGATGCGCGCGTGCGATTGCTGCGTCAGGAAAATCGCGGGAAAGCGCGTGCACTGCGGCGCGCGTTGAGCGCTATTCATCATAGCATCGTCGTGTTCGTTGATGCAGACACCCATTTTCAACGCGACACCCTTGCGCTGTTAACCGAACCGTTTGCCGACAAGGCCGTGGGCGCCGTTTCCGGGCACGCGAAGGTCGGCAACCTGCAGACTTTCATCGCGCGCTGCCAGTCGCTCGAGTACACTTGCGGATTCAATCTCGATCGCCGCGCCTACACGCGTTGGAACTGCATCACGGTTGTGCCCGGTGCGATCAGCGCGATCCGGAAGGAAGCGATCGATCAGGCTGGCGGTTTAAGTTTGCAAACGCTCGCGGAAGACACCGATCTGACTCTCACGTTGCACAAAGATCGACAACGGATCGTTTACGTGCCGCAGGCGATTGGTTGGACCGAAGCGCCGGAATCTGTGGCTACTCTGGCGCGTCAACGATTCCGGTGGGCCTACGGCACGCTGCAATGTTTGTGGAAACATCGCGACATGGTTTTCAACTGGAACTATCGCGCGCTCGGCTGGTTCAGTTTGCCAAGCGTTTGGTTTTTCCAAATCATCCTCGTCGCGGTTACACCGGTGGTGGATTTGTTTTTGCTGGCGTCACTTCCGTTCGGCGCGTGGAACGCAGTATTGCCGTTCGTGATTATATTTCTCTCGATGGATGTGATGCTTGCCACGCTCGCCTGCATTTTGGAAAAGGAGCCAGTCGCGTGCGCGTGGCGAATTCTACCGATGCGTCTCATTTATCGGCCGATGCTGAGCTACTGCATCTGGAAGGCAATCTTGCGCGCGGTGAAAGGCGCGTGGGTCAGCTGGGGCAAACTCGAACGCACCGCGAGTGTCCCAGTGCAAGTCGAATCCTAATTCGATGTTCGATGTGCAACGTTCAGTGTTCGGCGTTTGCTCTCTGACGCTGTCGGTCCTTGTTCTCTACGGCTGCGAGAAATTTAAATCGCAACAAGTCAGCCGAATCGATCCGAACGGCTCGGTTGAAGTCTTGGTACCCGAGCATGGCGCTTACACCGGCGCATTCATCGATTTCGGCGACGAAGAAGACGAGGTTGCGCTGGAGATGATCGAAGATTTCGAGCAGATGGTCGGCAAACACCAGGCAATCATCGCGTCGTCGAGCTACTGGGGAGAACAAAGTTTTCCGACTGCGAATTTGAATGTCGTGTGGCGACACGGCTCTTTGCCGCTGGTTTTTTGGTCGCCGTGGGACAGACCATACGTCCAGAACCGCGGTCCGGACAAATTCAACTTGAATGACCTTATCGCTGGGAAATGGGACGGCTACATCGAAAAGTGGGCCGACGCTGCGCGCCAGTTTGGTCATCCGATGATTGTTGCGTTCGCCAATGAGATGAACGGTGACTGGTTTCCGTGGTCGGGAACATTCTATGGCGGCGGAGATTGGGACTACGAGGCCAACAACTGGAAAGGCCCAGAAGCTTTCCGACGCGCGTATCGTCACGTAGTCGATCGCGTCCGGGCGCGCGGCGTTACCAACATCAAATGGATGTTTCAGACAAACAATTACTCCTATCCGCTCGATACGTGGAATTTTGCGCCAGCCTATTATCCCGGCTCAGATTACGTTGATTGGTTGGGCATGAGCGTGTACGGGCAACAGTTCAAAGACGAACCAAACCCGCCGATAACGGCATTGATGGACTGGCCATGTCAGGAATTAAGCGGCCTCGATCCGAACAAGCCGGTCATGATCGCAGAGTGGGCGACCGGCGAATTCCCATATGAGCCGGGCCAGTTCGGAATCCATAAACCGGAATGGATAAAGACGGCGCTGGAACTTTTTCGCACGCGTTATCCTCGCGTGAAGGCAGCGGTTTATTGGCACGAACGCTGGCAGAATGTCGATCAAACCTACAGCAATCTGCGGGTGAATTCGTCGGTCGAATCACTGCAAGCGTATCGGGACGGTGTGTCAAACCCGGATTGGGTGGGCAATCTGATCTTGCGCGCGCTGCCTAAGAAATAATTATTTCCAGACCGCGAGGATGGCGCCGAGCGCGATGCACCCCAAGAAGTGATAGCTCGCGTCGATCAACCAGACCTTAAACGGCTTCGATTCCCACGAGTATTGAATCGTCAGCGCAGTCGCGGAAAATCCGACTGCCATTCCGGCGCCAAGTCGAATGCCGTGAATCAAGCCTGATGTTCCCATTCTTTGAATCAAATACGCCATGATCACCGCAGCGACGAGATTGCAGACGAAATTGCCGATCATCTTCGCTGCCGTGCCGCTTTGCTCGAGTTTGACGCCGTGTTGCTGGATTCCAGCCGCCCAGACTTTTCCGAACAAAGCCATGTACCAGATGGCGCCAATGATCCAGTAAGCTGCTACCGCGCAAGTTATTGGTATCCAGTTCATAACGCCGGTTGTCTCAACGGGGAGTCCCCAAAACAAGAAAAAATCTGGCGCAATTAGACAAAATCAGGATTTGGCGACGTCTCGATTATAAAAGACCGTGAAAAGGTCATGGAGAATGTCGCCACCGATGAAAATTGGAAGACTTGCTTTTGTCAGCTTGCGCCCGGCTTGGTGCTTTTCGCCCGGCAATGGACGCGATCGGCAGCCGACGCGGAAGACATTGTTCAGGAGGCTTTCGTTCGCTTTTGGCGAAAGCAACATGACATCGCGAATCTCGGACTGCTTTACGCAACGGTCCGCTCAATTGCGCTCGATTTTCTCCGGCGCGACAGCAGGCGCGCTCGCCGCGAATCCACGATTGCTTCCGAGAGCGAGCAGGCTATTCAGCCCGCGTTCGAAATCGAAGACGATTCGCAACGTGCGCTGGTGGCTGCACTCGATGGTTTGCCTCGCGAGCAACGGGAGGTGCTGGTGATGAAAATTTGGAACGAACTGACTTTCGCTGAAATCGCGAGCGCGCTTGAGATTTCGCAAAATACCGCTGCCTCGCGTTACCGCTATGCACTGGCGGCTCTAAAAAAGACCTTAGCGTCAACATGAACGATTTTTCCGAACTCGAAAATCAATTGCGAAAACTGCGGCCGGCTCAGCCATCGCCAAATTTAGTCATTCGAATTGAGTGCGCACTCGCTGAGGAACCTTCAACACCGACCGCGGCCGTGCTTCCGCGCAAACGACGTTTTCATTTCAACTGGCTCTCGCTCGGTCTTGGTTTGACCGCGGCGACGGCACTTGTGCTGTTCGCGTCTGTTCGATTTCAGTCGCCGGCTAAGAAAACCCCGGCCCTAGCATCGACTCCGCTTACGCCGGCGATCTCTACAAACTCAAGTGCGCAGTTTGTTCCGGCCGGTTTGACCCAGGTTGTCTATCACACGCGCGACGAAGGGCTGCACTTCACGAATTCCAATCAGCCAGTGCGGCGCCTTCGCTCGCAGACTCGCGAGACACTGCAATGGCATAACCCGAAAACCGGCGCAACGCTGCGAATTTCTTATCCGAGAGAGGAAGTCTCACTTATTCCAGTTTCAGGACAATAAAACTATGAACACAAAATCCACCGCAACCATCGCAACGCTCGTGCTCTTGCCGATCGCTGCCTTTAGTCAACCTAATCCACCAAACCCGCCACCCGGTCCGCCACCAATCGGTCCGGTCGGTCCCGGTAACGATCGCGACCGTCACGAGAAAAAAGTTCCGGTTACCTATCTTGGTGTCGAAACGGACGGAGTTCCGCGCGTGGTCAGTGAGCAACTCGGCCTGCCCAAAGGCTTCGGCCTCGTCGTTGAATACGTTGTTCCAGACGGTCCAGCAGCCGCGGCCGGGATCCAACAGAACGACATTCTCAGAATGTTAAACGACCAAATTCTCACTGAGCCCGATCAACTTTCGAAACTGGTCCGCAGTTTTCCGGAAGGCACAACTGTAACCTTCACAGTCTTGCGCAAGGGTAAGGAGGAGAAGGTCGGCGTGAAGCTGGCGAAGAAAGAAGTTCCGGAGCGATCGGAATTCGGTCGAGGGCACCATCCCCATTTTAATTTTAATGGGCATGACTGGGAAAACTTCGGCATGAATTTGAAGGAGCAGATGAACGAATTGAAGGAACAGCTTGGTGATCAGACTCACGGAATTATTCATGATGCTGTGATGCAGGCGCAGGAACAGGCGCAGCAGGCTTTAGAGCAAACACAGCAACGTCGCGAGATGGCGCAACAGATGCGTGAACAGGCTCGGCAAGTACGAGAACAGGCTAGGCAGGTTCGCGAGCAAGCGCACCGCGCCGCGGGAAACATCAACATCAGTCGGAACACCCCAGACGGCGGCATGAGCACAACCAAGATCGACATTGGCAAAGCGCAGATCGTTTATTCGGACGACAACGGCGAGCTGCGGGTCGAGAAAGTCGACGGCAAAAAAGTGCTGACGGCAAAGGACCCGAAAGGACTCCTTCAATTCAGCGGCCCGGTCGAAACGAAAGAAGACCTGGACAAAGTTCCGGCCGACGTGCGCCAACGTTACGAGAAATTGCAGAAGAATGATCTGCCCGCTGTCATTTCGCAGCAACCAGAAGTCGATAGCGACGCTGACATTGACGATGAGAACAGTGATGAAGCCGACATTCAGTCGATGAATCAGGTTTCAATCAAACCATCTGGGAAAACGGTTAATTCCTCGTTCGTTAAGATTTGATTTTAAAGCAGAGAGAAAGAAAAGAAAGAGAGAGCTCAGTCGAGCGCTTTACCTAACGCACTGCTCGGCGGAGTTTTCCTTGTCGATTTTGAGGCAGTGGCTCTATTAACGCTGGCTTTAGGATCGACATGTTCATCCGCGTTCTCATTTTCGGTGCGCTCTTGACTTTGGGAAACGTTGCCAATGCGCAAACGCCTGTCCCAAGCGCCTCTCCTTCACTTGAGCAACGCGTTACTGATCTCGAAGCATACATAAACAATTCCGCGCGAGGCTCTGATTCCGAAAAAGCGACACGCGGCACCAATATTTCCGGCCCCGGTCCTGGTCACAACGGCTGGATGATGACCGCGTCGGCCCTGGTTCTTTTTATGACGCTGCCGGGATTGGCGCTGTTTTACGGCGGACTCGTCCGGCAAAAAAATGTGTTGTCGGTCCTGGCGCAATGCTTGGGCATCGCGGGACTGGTGGCGATTTTGTGGTGGGCGGTCGGCTATTCGCTTGTGTTCTCGCGCGGCTTGCCCTTCATCGGCGGATTGAAATTTGCATTTCTTCGCGGGGTCGATGCGAAACCAAATGGTGATTACTCCTACTGGGTGTCGCAAAATGTTTTCGCAATGTACCAGCTGATGTTCGCGATCATAACGCCGGCGCTAATCATAGGCGCGGTGGCGGAGCGAATCAGGTTCGCCGCAGTGCTTGCCTTCGTCGGCGTTTGGATGTTCGCCGTTTATTTTCCTTTGGCGCACATGGTTTGGGGAATCGACGGCCTGATGAATGGGGTGTGGAACGAGCACGCTAAAGTTCGCGCGATCGATTTCGCTGGAGGCACTGTGGTACACATGTCGTCTGGCTGGTCGGCGCTTGTGCTTTGCGCGTTGCTCGGTCCGCGACTCGGCTTCCGAAGAGAAATCATGGCGCCGCACAGCATGGTGCTTTGCATGGTTGGGGCGGGAATGCTCTGGGTCGGTTGGTACGGCTTCAACGCGGGCAGCGCGCTCGGCGCTGATGGGATCGCGGCAAACGCGTTCATGACCACAACGCTCGCGACCGCGGTCGCGTCGTTCACCTGGGCGATGTTGGAGTATCGCTTGCGCGGGAAAGCGAGTGTGCTCGGATTTTGCTCCGGCGCGGTCGGTGGATTAGTCGTGATTACGCCGGCGTGCGGATTTGTCGATCCAACCGGTGCAGTCATCATTGGCGTGGTGGCCGGCATCGTTCCCTTCTTCGCTTGCACGAAACTAAAATCGTGGTTTCACTACGACGACGCGCTCGACACATTTGGCGTGCATGCAGTCGGCGGAACTTTAGGCGCGTTTCTTACCGGATTGCTCGCGACTGCGACGGTGAATTCAAATCTCGCTGGAACACCGGCGACCCAAAATGGACTGGGAAAAATTCTCGGCCACTTCCTTTGGTTAGAGCAACTAAAGGCGATCGCAGTTACGACTCTGCTGGCCTGTCTGGCTAGCTTTATCATCGGCGCGATCGTGAAAGCGGTAATCGGATTGCGGATCGCTCCGGAGATTGAGCGGCAGGGACTCGATATCAACGAGCACGGCGAAGAAGGCTACATGGTTTCGGGATAACAGTAAAAAACGCGCGGCGTTTCGGCCGCGCGTTTTTGAATTGTTGTGGTTAGAGTTTAGTTGCCGCCACTGTTACTGCGGCCAGTGCTCCTCAACTGTCGTACAGCCGCGCCCGAAAGCTGTTCAACATTACTTATCGGAGCCCCGGTATTGTCATCGACTTCGACCCAACGGCCGCCCAAATTACTGCCAGTCTCTGCAGGCTGGTAAACCATGTGGGTGTGCTTCTTTTGCTGATTGGCCGCGTATTGGCCAGTCAATTTGAAATCGAGCTGCGTGGGTTTGTTCCAATAAACCTTCGTGTTGTTGATCGATGCCTTGATTTGGCCGTTGACGAAGAGGATCACTTCGTAATCCGTGACCGGCAACTTGCTCACACCGTATTGTCCAGTCGAATCCGTTCGGACAATCTTTTGGAGCCCGCTTCCGTCCTTGGCTTGAATATGCACCTCGGCGCCTGCGACCGGCTGCGACTTGGAGTCTTTGACGACACCCTGAATTCTGGCAGGGCCAATTGGAGAAGCCCATCCGGCTACGGCAGAAACGAGCAAAGTGACAAAACAGAGTTGGAGCGATTTAATAATCATATAGTTAAATAGAGTAAACGAGGACTTCGCTTTGGGCAAACAAAGCCGGAGTAAAATCCTACGTCGTAGCGTCAATTAGTGCGGCAGGCCTGCCTGACTTTTGTTCTGGATTTCTCTGGCCAGGGCGTTGCCCTGGTTGTTCAGGCGCTCGGCCATTCCTGATGGCATCGGCTTGCCATCGTTCTCGACTTCCATCCAGTCGCCAAGATGAGTGCCTGTTTGCAATGGCACCCAAACATAATGTTTCCCGTCGCCGTAGGGCCTCGCGACAGAATTCTTCAGGAGCTCGAAATTCAGGGTTTGGTTTTCGCCAGCTCTCGTTCTGACGTTGGCGATAGAAGCGTTCCTTACCCCGTCAACGACCAACGTAACGCTGTAAGTGCCGACCTCCAGCGCGGGATAACTGTAATGGCCATTGGCCGTTGTATGAACCTTGCCAATTTTGTTTGCGTCACTGCCTTGAATGCGGATCTCTGCGCCTTGCAGTGGCTGACCCTTGGGATCCGTAACGATGCCGCTAAGGCCGGCCTCTCCCTGGGCATGAGCTTTTAGCAGTAAGCAAAACGAAATAAACACGACGACAAGAACACGAGTCACGGTTTTCATGTCTTAAGGATACAACTTGGGCCCTCTTTTGTAAAATCCGACTCCTGAAAACGGTGTCGGCGGAGGGACTTGAACCCACACGATCTTGCAATCACTGGATTTTGAGGGAGTCCGCTTCATTTGGAAGCGATTTTTGGTGGTTGGGCGGTGGCCGCTTCAGTTTGACGACCGATCAAATAATTTGCCCGGCCAACAGGTGTTTCCTGTTCTTTTAAAAATATGGCCTGTACTCGTCATTCTTTCCCCCGGCAACCTTAAAACAGTCCACTTCTGTCCAGAAAAGTCACGGCTGACCGATGTGATAATCGGATTGTGCTCGTGAGTTCGAATCTGGCGGCCAGCGTGCTTCAGAGGCGATTTCAGCTTTTGACGCTCTACCGAGTCGACAGCACGTTACTTGGTGCCGAAGAAAACTGCTCTAACTACACAACGAAAACAACGCCTAAGCGACACACAGACCCGAATCGCGGCACGGTTTGGTCAAAAAGACCTAGCGATTTCGATTTTGGAACGCTTGCTGAAAACATCATACGACTTTCCAATTACTCTTGCCTTGTTGCGGTTCGATCCCGATTTCGACCCGCTGCGTGGCGATCCACGGTTTGAGAAGCTTGCGCACTCAGATGGCAAATAGAGGTGAAGATCAACCACTTCTTTGCCGAGCTGAAGCGGCGCAATGTTTACAAGGTCGCGATTGCCTACATCGTTGGCGGCTGGGCGTTGTCGCAAGGAATCGCGCAGGTCTTTCCCGTCTTCGATGTTCCGAATTGGGTCATCAGAGCGATCGTTCTTGTCATTATCATCGGATTTCCAGTTGCGCTGGCTGGCGCATGGTTCTTCGAAATAACACCCGAAGGATTGAAGCGAACGGAGGATGTCGATCCAACGACGCCGCATTCAGTCTACGGACCTTGGATTTACATCGTCATCATTGGCGCGGCGCTCTCGCTCTCTCTCTTTTTCCTCGGTCGTTGCACCGCGCCTCGACTAAGCGAAGCCGCTACAAGGAAATCTATCGCGGTACTGCCACTGCTCAATGAAAGCGGCGACCCGAAGGATGAATATTTTTCCGACGGACTATCTGAGGAATTGATCGCCGCACTTGGGCAAATCGGCGGGCTCAAAGTGATTGGTCGCAGTTCATCATTCCGGTTCAAAGATCGAAAAGAAGAGCCGAAGGTGATCGGCGAGAAACTTGGAGTTAACGCCTTGCTCGAAGGCACGGTCCGAAAACAAGACGATCGAGTTCGCATCGTGGCGGCTTTGGTGAACACAGCGGATGGAATCACGCTATGGACGCGAACGTTCGATCGCGAACTCAGGGATATCTTCCCACTTCAGGAGGAGATCGCGGGCGCAGTCGCGGAATCGTTGAAGGTGACATTGCTCGGTGTCAGCGCAACGTCGATGCAAGCTGCCGCGCCCTCGAGCGTTGAAGCGCACAACGCATATCTGGAAGCGCACTTCTATTTTTTGCGCCGCAATGTGCCGGATTATCGCAAGGCCATCACATACTACGACGACGCGATCCGCCTCGATCCAAATTATGCGTTGGCTTACGCGGAGCGCTGCGAAGCATTGACGTTGCTCGGCGATCTCGCGGGCGAGCGGCCCACCAACTATCCAAGAGCACTGAGCGATGCGGAAAAGGCGATTGCGATTGCACCTGCGCTGGCTGAGGCGCACGCGGCGCTCGGCTGGGTCCGTTTTTTCGTGGAGTGGAAGTTTGCCGAAGGCTTAAAGGAACTGGAGCGCGCGAAGGAGCTTTCGCCGGCAAATCCCACCGCGAATGATTTGTTGGCGCGAGTGATCGTTTATGTGGGACGAATCGATGACGCCGAGCGCCAGGCGCGATACGCCGTAGAGATCGATCCGCTGTCTGTTTCAGCACAGTTCAATCTCGCCCGCGTTCTTTTCAACGCGGGAAAACTGGATGAGGCGGAAGCATGCGGACGCAAGGTGGCCGAGTTGCAGCCGACGGCTTCGTCCAGTCACCGTTTCCAAGCGCTCGTGGCGGTGCAGCGCCGTGACGGCCAGGCCCTTTTACGCGAAGCCAATCTTGAGCCGGATGATGCGTTTCATTTGTTTGAGCTTACGCTCGCACATTGGATGCTTGGAGATCGTCCCGCAGCAGATGCAGCGCTGGCCGATCTTATTGCCAAAGCGCGGTTGCGCTTGGCTTATCAAATCGCCGAAGTCTACGCAGTCCGAGGCGACGCAGACAAAGTTTTTGAATGGTTGCAAATTTCGTTCGATCAGCGCGACGGCGGCACGCTTAGCCTTTTGGTTGATCCGCTGTTGCGCAAATTCCATGACGATCCGCGCTACAAAGAATTGGTCGTAAAACTCGGTATGCCCGCTGCGTCGTGAACGAAAAGCCTTCTTTCTTTTGCTGAGCTGAAGCGGCGCAATGTTTACAAAGTTGCGGTCGCTTACATCGTCGGCGGCTGGGCGTTAGCTCAAGGAATCGCACAAGTTTTTCCGGTATTCGACGTTCCGAATTGGGCGATTCGTCTGATCGTTTTGCTCATTATCGTGGGTCTGCCGATTGCGTTGATGCTCGCGTGGACGTTCCACTTGATATATCACCAATACTCGGTTTCGGGAGGTCTGATTCAACCTGTGCGAAAATCTCGCGATGTACAACGAACTTAAACTCGAATGCATCAGCCAAACGATCCGTCGGCTAGGTGATCGCGTCACCGAGCGTTTCCCGGCCTCTGGACTGAGTAAGGTCGCAGCGGAGCTGTTTCGAATCGCGGAAGAGACTGGTCCAATCTTAGATCAAAAGAGGCAGCCCCGTCGACTGCTTCGTATCGCGATATTGGTCGCGATCCTTCTGCTTGTCGCTATCCCAGTCGGACTCCTGGCAACGTATCGACGATCGAGCTTAGATGTCACCAGTTGGAGGAGCCTTTTTCAAATGGTCGAGTCCGTTATTCAGGACGCGATCTTCCTCGGTGTTGCCCTTTATTTTCTCTCAACTGTGGAGACTCGACTCGAACGCAGGGTGTCTTTGCGAGAGCTCCAGCGTCTTCGAAACATCGTACATATCGTCGATATGCATCAATTGACGAAGGACCCGGAGCACCTGATCAGTCCGCAGCAGACCACGCCTTCGTCCCCGGTACGAAAGCTGAATCATTTTGAGATGTCGCGATATCTGGACTATTGCAGCGAGCTTCTCTCCCTGTGCAGTAAGATCGCTGCACTTCATGTACAATCTGTTAACGACCCCGTAGTACTTAGCGCCGTAAACGACATAGAGAACCTCGCTTCGAATCTCTCAAACAAGATTTGGCAGAAGATTGTAGTGATCGACGCGGAACGCCGCTCTGCGGGTCTGCTCCCTGGTTCACAAGTGCTTCCAGCCGCTGATAAAACGTGATGCCGCGCACTGTCCTGAAAAAGGAGTGTTTGTTCGTAACCTCAGAGCGGCGATCCGGCTACTCATATCCAGACAATGGCGCTTGTATGGTTTTCTTAGGAAGCCTGACAGTTAACGACGACGTCAACACCGGCGAATATACCAATACCGTGGGTATTCTGGTCAGAAGGGCGCCCAACCGTTTTCTGCTAATCCTGGACGCCACGCAACAAGGTTACGAGATTAATGAAATTGTGAAATGAGGCTTGAAAAGTTTTTCGCCTCCCATTGCAAGAAATAAATACCACCTCTACGCCTTGGCGAGGTGGCCACTCCAACACCCCAGCCAACAGCACTTACCAAACTCACAAGCCGTCGTTGCAGTGCTTCGATTTTGCGACAGGGGAGTCATGTTGTTCCTTTCCTTAGACCGAAGGAGGAAGTCATTTCAGCGGATGACCCGCTGCAACCCCATGCGCCGGAACGGCTGACTGATTCGTGTTCTGGCGCGAGGCTAACGGGGTGGCAATGTCATGACACTGCGCAAACTGGGATTAACTAGTGATTTCTTGCATAGGACGAAAGTCCTACTCCTTCAAGCGCGAGGTGGGCATTACTGTCGCGTTGAAGGGAAACCAACCCCATGAGCGAGTTAACACATCACCATCCTTTTCACGACCGGCTGCCCCTGTTGAGACCGGATGTGATCTCTCAACGCCCTCCGTTCTTTTTTACTCATTTGAGGCAGCTGGCAGCCATCATGGTAGCGCTGGGCTTGATCTTCGGACTATGGTTTGCTCTCTCAACCTACCACCGACCACGGCCAAGCTACCCATACTACGATACGCAAAAGCCTGTGCCGCCGTGGAGCGAGCCCACGCCACTTGAAGGCAATCGATGAATTAAGACAGTGACCGTGGGACGAGTTTATGTGACAAGTCTTGGAATCGTACGTCCTCACGTCGCGGGAGATAAATCCTGAGAGGCGGCAGCAGGCCGCCAACGCTATCTTTACGCCGCTATTTCTTACCGGCAGCTACTCTCCTTTCTTGCCGCGCACCTTGCTTTCATTAATTTTCGCCGTCCAGCCGGTGTTGCGAGATCAAAATAGAGTCCGGCACTTTTACCGGTTCTGAGCAACGATTATTTGAATGCAGACAATCGCATAGTTAACCGTCGCAAGTCATTTTGCGCCATGGCGCCAGACGGCCGACGCGCTGCGATAAAGAATTGCTGCCCCTTAGCGCTAACACGGGTTATTTTCGCCATATCTGATCCGGCTTCGATTTACCACCGCATTCCTGTCGGCAATCACTTTAGCGATTGTCACCGCGAGGGCGCAAACCGACGAAATACAGGTTTACGACGCCGAGATCTTAGCGCCCGGCAAACTGAACCTGATGCTGCACAATAACTTTACGCCTGATGGGCGAAAAACTCCCGCCTTTTCAGGTGGCATTATTCCTGACAAAGCGCTGAATGGTGTGCCAGAATGGGCTTACGGAGTTACCGATTGGTTCGAACAGGGGCTGTATCTTCCTCTCTACAGCATCTCGAAAAATCGCGGCGCAACGCTGAATGGTTTGAAGGTGCGTGAACTGTTCGTCGTGCCCAATGCGGCCGAGCGAACAGTTTTTTACGGCTGCAATTTCGAGTTTAGCTACAATGCGAAGCACTGGGACCCGGCGCGGTTTACTTCCGAGATCCGGCCAATCATTGGAGTTCATTTGCATCCGATCGATGTTATCGTGAACCCAATTCTTGATTCATCCTTTAACGGTTTTAAGAATCTCGACTTCGCTCCGGCTACACGAGTCGCTTGCAATATCTCCTCAAAGTGGGCGGTAGCAGTGGAAGAATATGCGGATTATGGGCCGCTAAAGAAATTCTACTCGGCAGACAAGCAGTCACATCAGCTTTATGCAGTGGTGGACCACAACAGCAAGTTTGTGAACATCGAGTTCGGCTTCGGGTTCGGCCTTACGGATGCTTCTGACAATCTGACGCTGAAACTAATGTTGTCGCGAGACCTGAACTGAATTGGCACGCCCCCGGCGGAGCAATTAGTTCAGCGTATTTGCCATCGACGCCGCCGCCGGCTTATCTCTGGTCTCGTTAGGCGCCGTGGCACAACACAACGAGAAGGCGAAGAAGCTATGACTCCGGTACAAAAATTGGTGGTAGCGGTCCTTCCGAAAAAGTGGGCCGCGAGCGTAGAGGCCGAGTCACGCACTTGGATAGTGCGTTGTTCTTCTTGCGGCTTCGAGCGGTCGTTCTGGGAACTCGGCGGCATTCGTTGGAAGGCCGCTGGCAGCGAGCGTCGTTATCTTTGCTGCCCGAAATGCGGCCAGGCTCACTGGCACACAATTTCCAAGCGGCAGATGGCTGACATGCACGCCTACCCAACCGATGAAGCCAACGGCACCTGATCGCTTCATCGCTTCGATGTCCATCTTAGTAGCGTGAGTGAAATTCTTTTTGCTGAAGAAATTTCTCGGCTGGGTAAGGAGTTATCTTTGAACATCCGGGAAATCCTGGCAGGTATCGCCCCCTCCCGGGGGTCTGGGGCTTTGCCTAACGAGACAAAGATCAGCCGCCGCTGGGAATAGCGAACCGAAATTGCAATTGAGATGTCGGAATCATCTGCAGGTTAAAATCGGAAAACGCTCAGCGATTGGCTGCATCGGCTGGAGCTCTGGGTAATAACAGAAAACATCATTAAGCTTTCCTCACTTCAGAATAGCCTAACGAAAAGAATTACCGACACGACGACCCCGACGGCAATCACGAATCGACGAACGGCCACCCGGCCGATTCGTCTTGCCACACCTGCCGCGCCGTAGCCACCGATTATAGCGGCCACCGCCATCGGCAGGACGTAGCGCCAGTCCACCATCTTCAGGGATATGAACAAAATTGCGGCCATGCCGTTCACACACAATGAAAACAGGCTCGTTAGCGCGTCCATTTGAAGGATATCCGTCAACCCGAGAATGCTTAGAAACGAGAGCATCATGATGCTCATGCCGGCGCCGAAGTAACCGCCGTAAATGGCGACGAGTAGATTCAGAGCCAGCGCTCCCGGCATCCAGATAAGGGTGTCGCGGTCGGATGCACCGCGTTCACGAAGTCTTTTTTGGATTGGTCCCTCTACGAAAAACAGGATCGTTGCAAAGAAGATCAGAAATGGGACGAGACGCTCGAAAATGGCGGTGGGTGTGAAGCGGAGTAGAATTGCACCTATCGCACCGCCGATCAGACTCGAGACTGAAAGTAATTTTAATTGAGGCTGACTGTGTCCCAATTCGGATCGGAAACCCCAAATGCTGCCAAGCGAACCCGGCCAAATGGCGACGGTGCTGGTCGCGTTCGCCGTAATAGACGGCAATCCTAGCCACACAAGGGTTGGGAACGAAACCAGCGTGCCGCCACCTGCAACCGAGTTAATCGCGCCGGCAAGGAAAGCCGCTGCGGCTGCTATCAGCAGGTGGAGAAGCGTCGCGACTTCAAGGGACGAGGGTATCGACAATGCGACAGTCGCCATATGCTGCTCGGTCGACTGAGGCCAGTCCCGGCTAGCCGGCTTTCGCCACGTAGGGATGGACCATCTTGGCCGGATCGACCACACGATTGAACTCGGCTTCACTCACGAACCCGAGCTTTAGTGCGGCCGCCTTCAACGTTAGGTCGTTGTCCAAGGCGTAATGTGCGATTTTCGAGGCTTTGTCGTATCCGATAACTGGTGACAGCGCCGTCACTAACATCAAAGAGCGATCCACGTACTCCTTAATCTTCTTCAGATTCGGTTGCGTGCCCTCAATCAGGAACTTGCAGAAGTTGATGCAGCCATCCGCCAAGATTGTGATCGAGTGAGTGATGTTAAAGATGATAAGTGGCTTGTAGACGTTCATCTCGAGATAACCGCCAGCGCCCCCAAAGCCAACTGCCACATCGTTGGCCATCACCTGCGCGGCGATCATCGTTAGTGCCTCGGCTTGGGTCGGATTGACTTTACCAGGCATGATCGAAGAGCCGGGCTCGTTAGCCGGAATGACAAGTTCGGCAAAACCTGCTCGCGGCCCGCAGGACATCAACCGAATGTCATTCGCGATTTTGTAAAGCGACACCGCCAATGTTCGAAGCGTGCCGGAAAGCTCGACCAGGTCGTCATGAGCTCCTTGCACGGCGAACTTGTTAGGCGCGCTAACGAACGGCAGCTTGGTCAGCTTGGCGATTTCAGCTGCAGCTGCCTCGCCAAAGTCAGGAGCGGCGTTGATGCCGGTTCCAACCGCGGTGCCTCCCAGGGCGAGTCGATAGACACCTTTTAGGGCATTCTCAATCCGATTGAGATTGTCGGTAAGCATTTCCGCGTAGCCGGACCATTCTTCGCCCAAGGTCAACGGCGTCGCGTCCTGCATGTGGGTGCGGCCGATCTTGACGATGTCTTTCCAGTCTTTCGCCTTTGCCGCAATCGCGTCGCGCAAAGCTTTCACTGCTGGAATAAGTCGCTCCTTGACGCTGACCGCCGCCGCGATGTTCATCGCCGACGGGAAAGAGTCATTGGATGATTGCGACATGTTGACGTGATCGTTGGGATGGACCGGAGTCTTGCTTCCAAGCGGAGTCCCCGCCAGCTGGCAACAGCGGTTCGAGATGACCTCGTTCACGTTCATGTTGAACTGCGTGCCGCTTCCCGTCATCCAGACGTGCAGCGGAAACATAGCGTGGTGTTGGCCCGAGAGGAGCTCGTCGCAAGTCTGCACAATTAGTCTGTAACGTTTGTGGTCGAGCCGTTTCCCGGCGTGATTGGCGGTCGCCGCGCCTTTCTTTAGTGAGGCATAGGCGGTGATCATCTCCCGCGGGATCAAATCCCTTCCAATACTAAAGTGCTCCAGTGAGCGTTGGGTCTGCGCGCCCCACAAGCGATCCGCCGCCACTTTAACTTGACCGAGCGAGTCTGTTTCGACCCGAAATTCGCCATTCAGAGATTTGCTCGTGCCCACCTTGGGTCTTGAATTCCGGTTTTTCTTCAGCGCACCTAAGTTTGAGCCCGCTTGGCGTTGTCGTAATTTGGCGCTGTCGGTAGCAATCATGCTGCCCTCCTCGTTTCGGCCTTCAACACCGAGCTGCCCGGATATTCGGGCTTGTAAACGTGCTTACGAATGAACGAAACGACGTCGGTGGGGCGCTCGACCCGAGCGAGCCCTGAATCGAAAACCAGTTTGGCTACCCGCGCGGCGGTCTGGATTTCGGTCTCCAGAATATTCGATTGCAGCGGGTAAAGCATCCCCTGATTCAATAGGTTGGATGAGACTTGATCCGCAACCGCTTGGCCAGCCTCGATGAACATCTGATCGGTGACGCGCTTCGCTTGCGTCGCGAAGATCGCCATGCCGACTGCCGGGAATATGTAAAAGTTGTTCGCTTGTCCCGGCAAAAATGTCTTTCCATCAAGGTGAACGGGCGGAAACTGGACACCGGCGGCATAGATTGCTTTGCCCTTGGACCAGGTATAAGCCTGCTCAGCCGTGCATTCGGCGTGCTCAGTTGGATTTGAAAGCGCAAGAATCACTGGCCGCTCGTTAATCCGTGACATGGCCTCGACGACTTTCTGGTTGAAAGCTCCGCCTATCGTGCTGACGCCGATGATCGTTGTCGGTTTGATGCTTTCGATCGCGGCAACAAAATCCCGGGTCGGCGCGTGCTTGTGCGCATAAGGTTTTTGGAAGTCAACGAGATCTGTGCGTGTCGACTCCAACAGACCGTTGATGTCGAACATGTAAACGCGCGACTGGGCTTCCTTCAGCGGCAGACCTTGATCGACAAGTGCCGAACAGAGAAGATTGGCAAGGCCAATACCAGCAGAGCCCGCACCGAGAAACAGATACTTTTCGTCCCTCAGTCTCGTCCCCTTCACCTTGGTAGCGTTGATCATCCCGGCAAGAGTGATGCCGGCGGTCCCTTGCACATCGTCGTTGTAAACACAGTACTTGTCGCGATAGCGCTGAAGCAGATAAACGGCGTCAACCCCAGTCCAATCCTCGAAATGAATGCAGCACTTCGGAAAGACCTCCTGGACTGCTTCAACAAATTCATCGACGAAGGAGTAGAGCTCCTCGGTTGATGGGCGCGTCTGACGAATGCCGAGGTAGAGCGGATCGTGCAGATACTGCTCATTATTAGTACCGGCATCGAGATACATGGGTAGCAGATACTGCGGCGGAACGCCTGCGCAGGCGGTGTAGAGCTGGAGCTTGCCGATCGGAATCCCGGCGCCGTTCGCCCCAAGGTCTCCCAATCCAAGGATACGACCGCCATCTGTCACACAAATGAACCGCACATCCTTCTGCGGCCAGTTTTTCAAAATCTCTTTCACCTTGCCACGGCGTTTGATCGAGAGGTACATGCCGCGTGTGTTGCGGTAGATATGGCCGAACTTAAGACATGCTTCCCCAATGGTCGGGTCGTATACGATCGGAAGAAAACGCGCTGGATCGGACATGACAGTCCGGTAGAAAAGTGTCTCGTCGTGATCGAGTAGATTGACAAGGTAGATGTATCGCTCTAGGTCGGTGCTCTTGTGTCCGAGTTGCATCATTACCCGGCTTAATTGCAGATCCTCAGTCTCGGTTACGTCAGGTACGAGACCGACGATTCCTAGTTCCTGCTTCTCGGTCTCTGTAAAAGCAGTTGATCGGTTGAATTCTGGATTACGGAGCACGTCAATACCACGCTTTCCGTTAAATGTTTTAATGCTCATATGGCGTTGTAGAATTTGAATTGTTATTTACTTTTTCTACTTTTCAGCCCGACGGCGTGAGGACAGACTGTTCCTTCGCCGGGCCGGCTTCGAGATTAAGATAAGCGTCTAGGTTAGCGGCTGGTCAATGTGGGACAAAGGTCGTACTCAGCTGATTTGCAACCATCGTTCGGGTCGACTGCGCATCAATACAGCGATTCGTTAGGCATTCGTCGGGGCTTACGCGCTGGGAAGCTTTCCAGGTTGCACGAAAAGTCGAAACAAGGGAAACGCACTGCCGGACACATTGTTTCTGGATTGCGGACGCTTGGCATCGAGCCACCTTCATCCTATTGGATCGGAAGTATCCCAAAGTACCGCCTCGCTCATGTTCAGCGATGCAACGCGATCCTGGCGCGCTCCTGTCATGAGCCGAGGGCTGTCCACGAGATCGGCCTAACGAGAAAGAGATGAGCCACGGGCGGGGTGGGTGACAGGTTCGGTTACGGTCAATTGATTTGGGGCGTGGCTTCATCGATTGGTTAGGCCGCGTTGGTCGCGACGCTCATCTCCCATCTGAGATCGTATCCGTCGCTAATGCGAACCTCTGTGCCCTAAAGATTATAGGCGAGCCTGTGAGTCGGCTGATACAGCTGGATGTCATCCGCGCCCGGCACGATCATCATGATCACGCGACCGTACTCGCGTTGCTCGATAGGACCTCGAAACTGCGCTCCTTTCGCCCGTAACTCGGCGACGGTGGCCTCGATATCGTCGCACATCAGGGCGATTGAGTGGTGACGCGGGGAATCGTAGCTTTGGCCCTCCCATTGCATATGCGTCGGGTGCACGCCCATCTCGCTCGGCCCGCATTTAAAAATGAGCCAATCGTTATCAAAATCCTCAGCAACGTACTTCCAGCCGAGCACGTCACGCAGAAACGCCCGGGTTGCGTTAGCATCGTCGGAATAGATCAACGTGTGAATCGAGGTAATCACATGGTCATTAGTTATGGGATGTTATCCTTGCGTGGTCGGCTTCGCCTTTTCACTCATTAAAGCAAGAACGTTATTTTCTGAGTCGCGAAACTCGGCCAGCCAGAGATCGTGGGTCCCCATTGGCGCGACCAGCATGGGCTCCGCTTCGAAATGGACTTCCTTGGAAACGAGGACGCGGTGGGTAGCCTCAATATCGGGAACTTTGAAATAAAGAATAGAGCTCGGATGATCGAGGTCGGGGCGTTCGGGAATTGCCAACATTAGGCGAATCCCGCCGCAATCAAAAAACGCCATTCTGCCCGGTACGCTGAAAAGATGTTTCATCCCGAGTTTCTCTTTGTAAAACGCGGCCGCGCGGTCGAGGTCGTGCACATTCACGGCAATTTGGCCAATCTGTCCTAATGAAGCGTTCTCTTGGTTGTTCATGGCTCTATTGTATCGCCCCATGTTCCTGGAGTAGCTTTGCAATCTCCGGCTTCTTGTATTCTAGGGCGAGTGTTAACGGCGTTTTGCCATTATCATCTCGCTGGTTCACGTCAGCACCGTTGTCGATCAAGAGTCGTGCGAACTCGATAAATCCGTTGCCCGCAGCCTCGTGCAACGGACTGCCGCCTTCCTCGCTGCGGCAATTTACGTTGGCGCCGCGAGACAAATACAACTTAGCGAGCTCAATCCAGTTGCTCGCCGCTGCGCCTTGCAGCGGCGTAGCATGCAATTTGTTTTTCGAGTTCACGTTAAGATCTGCGCCGCTGTCGATTAGCAGCTTCGCCATCTCGAGATCGTTGAAGTTCAAATGCAAGGCAGTCCAGCCGTCCGGTGAATAAGCGCGGATGAGTTCGGGTTGTTGTTTCAGCAACTCACGCACGCGATCAACGCGGCCAGTGGCGGCTGCTTCGAAGATGTTCGGCTCGACACCGGACGCGATCAGCAATTCGGCTATGTCTTTATGTTTGGCATAGACTGCGAACAGGATCGCGGTTCGGTTTTTCTTGTCGGATGTCTTTGCCAGCGAAGAGTCTTGCTGCAGGAATTGTTTAACTTGGGCGAGGTTGCCGTTTTTGATCGCGTCAAAGAATTGCTTCTTGACGGCGTCGTTAGGGGACTGCGCGAAGGTTGTCGATGTCCAAATGATTGCTGCGCAAGCCACGCATGCCGAGCGAACGATTCGAATTCGGGTTTTCATCAGCGCGACGTTAAGTCGCGCCGGTGAGATATACTTCTCGAATCTTGCTATTTTCTTTGGACACTCGCCCGTATTTTTCTCGCCAAGCACGCGGCGACATGCCCGACTCACTGCGGAACAGATTGCTAAACGACCCGAGGCTGGTGAATCCGCATTCCAGGCAAATGGCCGTCACCGGGATGCTGGTTTTCTCAAGAAGAAATTTTGCTCGCTCCAACCGACATTGACTGAGGTACCGATGTGGCGTTTGTTCAAACGCGGCTTGGAAAACCCGCAGCAAATGGAACGGAGAAAGCCAGGCGGCTCTTGCCACTTCGGACAAACTAATACGCTGGCGCAGATGCGCGTGCAGGTAATCACGTGCGCGATTAACTCTCTTCCAAAGTTCTTCACGCGTTGACGCACGCGCCGCTGGCAGATTTCCGACCTCACGCTTGACCGCGTTTTGAGTCGCTAACATGGACGCGAGGAGCTCGCGAAGCCGCTCTTCCAACCAGCTGTCGTCGATCAACGCCTTGTTTTTGAACGCAGCGCGTAGCGCGCGGATCTTTGGAGAAACGGTTCGGTCGTGCGGCGTATAGTGAGAAAAAAACATGGCCTCTCCGATGTCACCACTGGCCTGATCCGCCAGCAAACTTTCTGACGGCCCATTCAGATTCCGAGATACGTCTTCAGCCCAGCCGTCGGGAAACCAAAGGATGAATGTTTCCACCGCTGTCGGAGAAGCGATCTCGATCGAGTACGGCTGTCGATTGTTTAAGATCAAATAACCAGCATCGTCCACGGCAACTTGATTTCGATCAAATCGGTAAAGCGCGCGACCATTGGTCAATGATTTCAACGAGAGCGGCAGGCCTGACGTTTGCGCGAAATAGGAGAAGCCGCGTCCGCTCATGAACACGGATCTCTGCAAGGCACTGGACGGATCGAGCGCCACAGAAGCTCATGATAAGCTGAGCCAATTTAAGTGGCAATTACCAGCGAAACACCTGTTCGCGATGACGAAATCAATACTCGACGCCGGTTTTTGAGCAAAATTCAACCAGATTGGGCAAACAGCGCGCGCGGTGGCTATGTCCCGCCCGTCACAGTATACCCTTCCGCCCGCAAATCTTCGGCCAGTTCTTTTTCCATCACCACTGCCGCTTCAAACGGCATTGGATTCAAATGTTCAAATAATTCCGGCATCAATCGGACTCCGTATTTACGCACGACCCAAGCTGATTTGTAGCCGTTTTTGTGGTTTTCGAATCGGTGATCGACCGGTAAACCGGTCATGCCGACATAGACACAAGGTTTGAGCGGATCGCGTTTTGGATTGAGCCGCAAGATGGAAACATGTTTGGCGACCTTATCGTCCAGCAAAATCACGTAAACGCTGT
>Ga0310912_10000081_pt1 | contig 40849 bp, 43 predicted proteins | sample GREbulkMGOX080_FD_203443 | JGI IMG/M metagenome (GOLD analysis project Ga0310912, IMG submission 203443) | Lab enrichment of tropical soil microbial communities from Luquillo Experimental Forest, Puerto Rico - GRE.bulkMG.OX080 | ecosystem: Environmental > Terrestrial > Soil > Tropical forest >...
TCCATTTCTCTCACGTTCGCTATGCGCCCCGACACGAAAATGGAGGGCGCATTCTTCACCTCAGGCGCATACGGCACGGCGATTTGAATTTTCATCTCTTTCTTGTACGGATTTCGGCTCCGAAAGCTCACTCCGCCCTTCGACATATCAAGGCATTTCACGATGTCCGGCCCAAATTGCGCCGTTTTCACACAGGCGAAGAAGCTCACTTTCGCCCGCGCGCGACGCCTCCGCTCGACCGTCGGGTCCCACGCTGGCTCGGGAGCCGCCGCCTCTTCTTCTTGCACCTTCTGTGCCGGAATCCGCTCGGGTACCTCCATTCCCTCTCCTTGCGCCAGTCCCGAAAAGTTCTTCTTTGCCCGGAGAACGCTCACTTCCGTGCCCGCGGACTCTCCTTCCCCGTAGACCTCATCTCGCCATCCGAGGTTCGACGCGCCCATAGCCTCGTCTCGGTGTGGAAAAAAGAGATCGTCGACTCCACTCGATCCCCCGCGAACCGGGGATCGAATTTCAGAACGGGCAAATCTCCTTTCCTTTCCAAGAATGTCGCTCTCGGGCCTACCCTGAGCTTTTAGCGCCTTGTCTTCACCAGCGAAGCAAGGCCCTTTGCCATCCGCACGTCTCCACACCGTCAGTACTCCACATTCCGCACAGTGCCGCGTAAGCCCTCCATGGATCTGGCTAATGTCATACTCAAATTGGCCACTTGTTACCTCCGCCCTTTGGCCGCACGAACCGCACTCCAAAGGCAGCGCCATTGGCCGCGCATCCGACACCGGCGCCGGCGGAAATTCCGTTTGCCAGAAATCTAGGCCTTCATCGAGAAAAGCTACGCCGTAAGTGTGCAGTTGTCCCTCCGTGGCGATTTCCCCTACCACGCGGACTACGGCCTCGCGGTTGGTCTCTTCTATCCGCAGAATTAACTCTTGCTCCGGTGCAAATCTGTGGGTCGAGAGAATTCCTGCGCCATGCAGGCTCAACATCACCGTGTGTGTTCGTTCGGTGAAGGTATTGCCTTCTTCGTCGTGTCCGAAGAGACGGATGGCGATTCGGCAGACAATTCGGCCGCTTCGTCTTATGGGCGGATGCGCAGCGGTCCCGTCACGGGGACTCATTTCTCGCGCCCCCTTCACTGCTCCGGATCTAGCCTTTCTCCGCCATCTTCTTGGCCCTGATGAAGGCGTCAAGCAACTTGTTTTTATCCTAGCTCGCAGCCGATTCAGCCTGCGCTTCTTTTCCTACCGTGTTGCTTTCTGCACACTATACCTCGTGGCAGCCCTTCGTGACCGTGCGGTCGATTCCACCGAAGTTGGAGTCTGCCGCGTCTGGCAGTTCCGCCACTCCGGGGCTGGCAGACACTATACAACGGCGCGATCGGTGGAGTTGCGCGCCAGTGAGCTAGCGATGATTCTGGATGGAATCGATGTTTCGAAGCTGAGCGCGTGCCGCGCTACCAACGCGCAGATAGAAGCGGCGAAGAAAAAAGCTGCCAAGAAAAAATAGAAACAATGCATAAAATAATGGAAGTGTGAGCAACGAAGTTTCCGCTGCTGCGTCTAACTGTAGATGACAAAGCGTTTTCGACGCTCGTCTCGATATTCGCTCTTGAACAATTGCTCGTCTGAACGGCGGTTTTTGAAGACGACCTCCAGTGGAATGGCTAATTGGGGCAGCGACAAGCAGTAGTAACTCAATCTCCCTCGTTCGGTCGGTATGCTGCCACGCTCGCCTCAGAATGTAGTCACCATTTGTCTTTGGAAATACTCCGTACCAAGCGTTAGAACCTTGCAATCAGCAGTGTCCACTGCGTTCCCCCACGAGTTCGTCGTGAAAGGCTACATCAAACCGAGATGATGTTGAACTCTCCATGGGGAGCCGCTTGTCGTTCGGCAATCACGGCAACTACTTTCATGGCAGCGTTCCTGTGACCCGGGAGAGCGAGTTCAACCAAGAATCAAAATTTCGTTTTTTGCGTAAATCCGCCGGAAATACGGGCAACACAAGGGTAAGAGGGCGCTCTGCCCCTGAACATCAAAAACCTCAACGTTCACCCAAAAAAGTAAACCACGTGGGAAATGAAAGGCTTTGATACTATACTCGGTATATTATGTCCCACCCACTATCTCACTGACTTTGATCAGGTGAACGGAGGCACGAATGCGGGTGGCGTCGGTCGATGGGGCGTTCAAGGAACTACTCCGTCGCATTGAACCCGATCCGATCCGTGTGGCGTTGGCGTCGCAACGCTACAATGCGTTGGAACCGTTCATCGAAGAGGCCCTTCCCGGAAAACGTCTGCATACAGTCGGCGCATTCCAGCGCCGGACAAAGATCAGAACTGCCGACCTAAGCGAGCAACTAGATATCGAAGCATTGATCAGTTTTGGTCCGTTTTCCCAATCGTCCGCTCCTGACAAAGAAGGTTTCATCCCGAGCAGGGTCCTGCAGATTGTTCGACTGGCTTTGCAGCCGAACGACGGCTGGCGTGTCGCTCCTCAAGAAAATGGCAAGCCGACACTTCGCCTGGAATACTCCGACCAAATCGCAATCGAGTTACGACCGGCATTCGAGGACCACGAGCAGCAATACGGTTCGGACCGCCCCAATTGTTATGTCGTCGGCCGCTCACTGTTTACGTGGATTCCGGCGGATTATGATTATGACACCCGGACTATTGCTGAGCTGGATGCCAAAACAGAGAAGAAGTTGATACCAACCATTAAGTTAATCAAAGCGTTTTTCAGAAATGCTTCGATTCCCCTAAATTCATTTCACACGGAGATTCTCGTGGCAAACACTTTGCCGCGCTTGGTCTCGGAATGGAAAGCATTCACCGTCGGCTACCAGCATCTTTTTGCAGGTTGTCTGAATGAAATCTCAAAGATAGTCACCGGTGCGGCGGTGCTGCGCGGAAGTTTATCTCCGCCGGTCGATTCTGGACTAAGCCATGCAGCGCTCTCATCTATCGCGACGTTCCTGAGCCGGTGCTCGGGAACGGCATGGCAGCTTTGCAAAACCAATTCGGTAGAACATTGGCATGAATTTTTTGGTCGACCGTTTCCAGCAGGTGCAAGTAAAGGGGCATTCCTATAGGTGCGTCTTGCCACCGATATATGAATTCGTCGTCGTCGGCCGGTACTGCTCTGCGCTGGTACGACTGTTCCATTGTCCCGCATTAATCCAGCGTCTTATGCTCGCATCCTCGCAGTGCACGGGCACTGCTGAATAAACTCATCAATCTGCACGCGGGAGGATGTCCGATGGAAGACAACGTTTACCCAGGACTGGCCGAAGCCTTGTCGGAACATCTGAAGCGCAAGATCGTGAGCATCAAGTCAGTACCATCGGACGCCTCTACTCAGCCATCGGAAGTGTCACGCCAAGATGGCACGCACGACCATGAGACATTGCCAATGTCTCGGTAAATCGGCTCACCAGCGCAGCCGTACATGGATTCATTGCCATGATAGGTAAGAGTTTGGTTCCAGGTTGAGTCCGAGCTGCAGAGTTTTCGCCGGTTAGGCACGAGGACCCGCGTGCTTGCGATTTTTCGGCGCCTTTGGATGGACGGCCTTGGGTTGAACACTGTGATGCTGGTTAGAGAAATGTTGCGAGCTGTTATCACGACGGCCGCAATGCGGCCAGAAAATTGACGCCACAGCGCTCGAGGACAGCAGACCCAGCATCAGGAACGCGAGCAGTAAGGGAAGTAGTTTGGATTTCTTCATAATCAATCCTGACTCGGTCATAGGACTATCCGGCTAGTGCCGACGCCTCTGGTTGGTCCCCTGACGGTGCGCCAAGCGAAACGCGAACAGGATGAGAGCCGTCATGACCAGTGCCAGCCCCAAGGGAGCGAACCAGTCTCTATAGGCAGTACTCGCAGCAGTGAGCTCACGCAGGCTGCGGAGCCACAAGAACAGAAGCGGTAGGATAGAGATTACAGCAATGATTAGCGAGAACACGCGCATAGCTACCTCCATCTCAACCATCCAGGGCCGGGCGCTCGATCGATGTTCGCAATGAGCTTCACGGATTGATCGAAATCTCCAGAGTGTCACCCACCTTCGTCTGGGAACGATAAATCGCGTGAGTCGGTAATTCCAGGACGCTAGTAGCTTTGAGCGAAATCCGGGAGACGCGGAAGGGACGGAAGTGCTCCTCGACGTGGACGACAGTGCGATCTTTGCTGAGGAAGACCAGGTCGATTGGAAATAGCATACCAATGCTATGGACCCCACGCGACGGGATGATCCAAAGGCCCCGTCCGAGTTTTGCCCACCGTTTGGTTTTGCCAAGTAAACCAACGAGGCGGCGAAAATAATCGTCAGCCACGGTTACATCCGTGGCGACAAAGGTCTCGCGCGTCTTGTTGTACACACACACCGACCTAGGCTGATTGCCGCTGTCCATCCCTGGCTCTCCTGTGAGAACTAACCGCGACGACGAACTTCTGTCGAACGGCTGATTAGTCGATCGACTGACGCTTGCGGCGCCAAATAATGATGCCCAGAACGATCAAGGTTCCAACTCCTGCGATCACGCGAATCAGAGTAACGGTATCCATGATTCTCTCCTTTTGTTTTTTTTACTTCCCGGCTGCATTTCGGCAGCCGATAAGATCCTGGCTATCTAGAAAGAGCGTCAAACTGTTTCATTAATGTGATTATGGCCGGGCCCAGAATGACGACCATGAGCGCCGGAAAAATGAAGAAAACCAGCGGGGGCACCATTTTCACAGTGGTTTTCGCGCTCATCTCCTCGGCACGCTGTCGGCGCCTAATGCGCATGTCGTCGGAATAGACTCTAAGCGACTGGGCAATGCTGGTGCCGAAACGTTCCGTCTGGACTAACATCGCAACCAGCGACTTAATGTCATCCAGGCCGGTACGCCGTCCGAGTTCGTGTAATGCCTCAATCCGTGTTTTGCCGATGCGCATCTCCAGATTGACGAGTTGGAATTCGTCACTAAGCTCGCGGTGCGTGATACGCAGTTCCTGGGCAACTTTCAGGAGGGCCTGGTCGAGTCCCAAACCGGCCTCGACGCAAATGACCATGAGGTCCAGAGCATCGGGAAGAGAACGACGCAACCTATGCTGCCGACGACGGACTTTCCAAGTGAGCCAGAAGTCCGGAGCCAAATAACCCACGAGCAACGCCAGAGGTAGGAACATGTAGGGATTGGAGCGATAAATCCCAGTGAACAAAACCGTTGCGACAACTGCGATCGGAAACACGATTTTCAGGCCGCGAATCATCAGAATCGCGTCCGGATTGCGATATCCTGCGCGGATGATCAGTAGTTTGTTTTTCGATGTGCTTTGTGTGGACTGTGCAGGAAGGATTTTGCCCAAGTCTGCCAGCGTTTCGCGAACCTTGTCCGCCTGCTTTTGCGCGAATTTCGTTTCGTCAACGGGCGCCGCTACCCCTGAAATTTGCGCGAGACGCCCGGCGATGTCGGCTTTCCTGGGCGCGAGTCCGTAGACAACAACCATCACCACTGCGACGGTCGCGAGAAAGGTTAATGCTGTGAGAAGCCAGATCATTTTCCTCCTAGACCTCGAAGTGGATGATTTTCCAGAGGATCATGGAGCCCACCAGCTGCATGCCCGCCGCGAAAGCCAAGATGTAAGGACCTTTCGGATCGTCTAAAAGCACGTTCATATAGCTCGGATTAATGATGCTGAGCATGATGCCCATAAAGATCGGCAGGGCAATCAGAATCGCGGCAGTAAGCCGACCCTGAGCGGTTCTGACCTGAACCTCGCGATAGATGCGGAAGCGGTCGCGAATGACGCGGGCAAGCCCATCTAAAATCTCGGCCAGATTACCGCCTGTCTCCTTCTGAATAAGCAACGAGGTAACAAAAAAGCGTACGTCGAGCAAAGGTACGCGCTCAGAAAGATTGAGGAGAGCGTCCCGAAGCGGCAAGCCGAAGTTCTGTTCTTCAAACGTCGTCCGGAATTCGCCCGCCAACGGTTCGGCACACTCCTTAGCAATCATTTCGAGGCCGGTGGTGAAGGCATGGCCGGCGCGCACGGCCCTACCTAGCAGGTCAAGTGCCTCAGGAAAACGCTCTTCAAACTGGCGCAGCCGGCGGCGACGCTTCCAAGCGACGACGAGAGTTGGCAATGCCACGCCAACCGAGCCGATGAACAAGGCGGCGTAAGTGTTGTGAAAGAAGAAGCCCGTAAGGAGATAGCCGCCGAAACCAAGCACCCCGCTGAGGAGGATGATTTTGCCTGGCTTGGTCCGCATGCCCGCTTGCATGAGGAAATCCTGGAGTCGAGTCGCCCAAGACCATTGAAGAAGAAAGCGGTGAACAATCGGCACGCTACTCAACATTTCGTCGCGCACGAGCATCAGGCTTTGGGAAACTTCGCCGCGGCGCTCGGCCTTATGCACGGCGTTCATGCGCTTGCGGATCTGTTCCTGTGTGGCATCGCCTCCGGTAAATACCCAGAAGCCGAAGACCAGACCGCCAACAACAAGGAATGTGACCAGGAAAATGACTGTTGCCATTTGCACTTACCTCAACGAGTCGGCGTGGAGTCGAACATGGACGCCGGCATATGGATGCCAGACACTACCAGGCGTTCTGCGAATTTCGGTCGCACACCGGTTGCTACGAATTCGCCCAGAACCTCGCCGTTTTCGCGGATTCCGTGCTTCCGATAGACAAAAATGTCCTGCATGGTGACCACATTTCCTTCCATTCCAATGATTTCGGCAACGCTGATGATCTTGCGGGTTCCGTCACTCAGTCGGCTGACCTGGACCACGACATCAAGCGCCGATGAAATTTGTCGGCGGATTGCCGTCTCGGGGATGTTCAGATTCGCCATGGCCACCATGGTTTCCAGACGGCCCAAGGCGTCGCGCGGAGTATTCGCGTGAATTGTGGTGAGCGAACCGTCGTGACCGGTGTTCATGGCTTGCAGCATGTCGAGGGCTTCCTCGCCACGTACCTCGCCCACGATGATGCGGTCCGGACGCATACGTAATGCGTTGATGACGAGTTGCCTTTGATGAATAGCGCCCTTGCCTTCGATGTTCGGCGGGCGTGTTTCCAAGCGGACGACGTGGTCTTGATTGAGCTGGAGTTCCGCAGCGTCCTCAATGGTCACAATACGCTCGCGGTCGGAAATATACGAGGACAGCACGTTCAGGAAGGTGGTTTTGCCGGCGCCGGTTCCACCGGAAATCAGAACGTTGAGTCTGGCTTTTACGCAGCCACGGAGGAGCTCCAGAATCTGCGGAGTCATGGATTTGTTGTTCAACAAATCGTCAGCGGTGAGCCGGTCCCTTCCGAAGCGCCTTATGGAGAGCACCGGGCCATCCACCGAGAGCGGAGGGATGATCGCGTTCACACGCGAACCGTCTGAAAGTCGGGCGTCCACCATCGGCGAGGATTCGTCGACTCGCCTGCCAATCGCGGAAACGATCCGGTCGATGATGCTCATCAGGTGTACATCATCACGAAACTGTATCGGCGTCAGTTCCAGGAGGCCCCTGCGCTCAACATAGACCCGCTTGTAAGTGTTTACGAGGATATCGGATACCGTCGGATCAGCCAGCAGCGGCTCCAGCGGACCCAGCCCAAATACCTCATCCAGCACTTCCGAGACGACACGCTCCCTCTCCTGCAAATTCATGGGAGCCGATTCGCCGAGGACGAGAGACTCGAGAAGCTGGCTGACCTCGCGCCGTACGTCTTCTCTCTTTGCTTCCGTCAAGCGTTCGAGGTTCAGTTTTTGAATCAGCTTGCGGTGGATGGCCGCTTTAATGGATGCGAAATCGGTTCGAGTGATTGGGTTGACGATCGGAGCCATTGTTGCGTTCACCTCTTAGTCGGGAAGGAAAACAGGCCTGAAAGCGGCCCTTTTTTCTCCCTCACTGCGGTATCGATTCCAACCAACTGGCCGGCCACCTGGCGATAACGGTCGTTCAGGATATTGTTGTGATTCTCTGGCAGAGGTGTGCCGAGGTTCATCGCCTGACTTACCTTGCGGAAATCGTTCGGGAAACAAGCGAAGACAGGCTGGTTGATCTGTTTTTCGATACTCCGAAGGATCTCGTCGTCGCCCTTATGCCAACGATTAATGATGATACGAGACCGTTCCGAGCTGATCCCGAAGCCTTTCAGAGCCATCAGCCGCCTCTCCAGGGTCCAGAGAGACGGAACGTTCGCTTCCGTCACGATGAGGATCATGCGCGCCATCCTCAAGATGGCGCTCCATTCGGAGGAGAACTGCGAACCGACGTCGACCAGGACGAAATCGAACGAATTCTTGGCGACATTTACCACGCGGTCCAAAACTCTCACGTCGACGTCTTGCCACTCTTCAGGTTGGGTGACTCCACCGAGGAGTTCGAGCTTCGTTCTGTGGGTGGTCAGGAGCCCCGCAAGGAAATGGCTGTCGAGGCGATCCAAATTTTCGACAGAATCCCTTAGCCCGAAACGGAGTTTCAGATCGAGCAGAAGATGAGCATTGCCGAGTGGCCGAGCGAAATCGAAAAGCACGGTGCGCTTCTGGGCAAAGGTCGAAAGCTGTACTCCGAGGTTAACCGCGACAGTCGTTGCGCCGACACCGCCTTTGGCTCCCATGACAACTATCAACTTGTTGTCCAAACCCCTTTCTGGCTGTAGCGCATCCACCTCCACGCGTTGCAGCAGATCCCTGAGACTGGCTTCCCGTACGGGCTTGGCGATGAAATCCTGGACACCACTGCGCATCGCGTCCAGCAAAAGCTGAGGGCTTGGGGGAACTGTGGCCGAACAGGCGATCAACTTTAACGTAGGCCAGCTCCGGCGCAATTGCGCCGCGAATTGCAGGAACGGTTCGGGATCCCGGTTCAAATCGAGAAACACAATATCGGGCATTCCTTCGCCAGCCTCTGGAAGCCGGTCCGCGGGAATGGTCCACTGCTTCACCGATTTAATGGCACCGGTTTGCTCCAGACTCGCCAACAATTGCGCTGAGCTGGCCAAATCGCTGCTTGCTATGGCGGCCGTATGCATTCGTTCTAGGCCCTTTCTCTTTCTAATATGCTGCTAGGCGTTTTCGACGGCACCTATTCGGCCTCACTTTGCCCCGGGTGTCTTGGGCTGCTCGGAATCCAGGAAAGGTATGGGGAAAGCGGGCCCGGCGGGTGCATGGCCGGGATCAAATGGCTTCACGATGGTTGGCGTCACGACCACCAACAGTTCGTCCTTGCTTCGGTTGAACGATTTGCTCTGGAAGAGCTTGCCAAGAACAGGAACATCACCGATCCATGGAATCTTTTCGAGTTGCTCGATGACGCGGTTATCCATGAGGCCCGCGATTGCGAAGCTCTGGCCGTCCGCCAATTCCATTTCGGATTCGACACGCCGCGTAGACAACGCAGGAATAACGTAGCCCTGGATTTGAAGAGCGTTAGCGTAGTCGAGGGAGCTGACTTCGGGCTTCACCTTGAGATGAATCCTCCCGTCAGGGGTTACCGTGGGCGTGAAACTCAAGCGAACACCATACTCTTTGAATTGAATGGTGACGGTGGCATAACCTCCGGCACCACCAATGCCTTGTGGCACGGGATAGGGGAATTCACCACCGGCCAGAAAACTGGCTTCTTTGCCAGACTGTGTCAAAACGTTGGGTTCGGCGAGAATTTGCAAAAGGTTATTTGATTGTAAAGCCTTAATCGTAACGGCCAAATTAATGTCAGGCCGAAACAGAAAAACGTTCATGATGTCACTGAGAGTAAACGCAGAGGTGACACCTCGACCGTCGGTACCGTTGCTGTTGCTTTGAAGTTGAGGACCGCCGAATTGCTGAGTGGAGATGGCGCCAACGTTCTTTGCGCCGGGCAGACTCAGGAAATTGATCCCAAATTGATTCAGAGCCGATTTGTCGACCTCGGCAAACCGCACCTGTAACAAAATTTCACAAGAGGGAGTGATCGGCACTTGCATCATGCTGGTCACCTTCGGAGCAACGCCTTTGACGACTTCGAGTATCTTATCCGCGACAGCTGGCGAGGATGCCGCACCGGTGAGAATCACCACATCCTTCGAGGTATCGATATGCACGTTTTCCGAAGGGAAGACTTCATGGATTTTTTGGGTTAGCCCCAGAACGTCGATATCGACCGACACTTCAAACGCCTGGCTTTGATCCGCTTCATCCCACAGCATCAATGAAACGCCGCCCGGTTTTTTGCCGTTGACCAGCACCTGAGTTGGACTGACCACCACCGCTTCGGCAATCTCTGGATCAGCCAGGGAAACACGCTTGATCCGCGTGGGCGAAGAAATCACCAGCGAACGACCCACAAGCAAGTGGAGTGTTTGAGGCTCGCCGGTATCTTGGGTCTGGCTTCCCGCTGGCACCGCCGGAAGCGCATTCGATCCGGCCGGTGGCTGCTGCGCAAAGCTCTGGGGAACCACAGTCAAAAACATGACAACAACGAACAATCCGACGAAGTTCACAGCGTTTTTGTTTCGAGGCATAGAATTCCCCTAGTGATCCGTTGCAACCGGAAAAGATTTGTTCTCGCGTTTCGCGCCAGTGATGACTTCCACGGAGTAAGCCTGAGGCGGCGGAGGAGGTGCGGGGCGGCCCGAACTCTTTTTGGGCGCTTCGACCGGTTTGGCTCCCGGCGCGGAAAACAGCACCGCTGCTAAAACCGGAGCCGGGTCGTTCTTTTTGGTGTCGACCGTATTTCGTAACGCAAGTTGGATCTTTCCTTCGGTGCTGCCCATAGTGAGTTTGGTCGCATCTTCCGGAGTCACCAAAAGAGTGATGACCGGCACGGTCTGCGGCTTGCCGTCTTTGTCCTGTTGGACTTTCTGTCCGGCGGCCAGTACGCGGACGTTTTCGAGAATCGTCCGGGTGATCTTGTTGCTTCCCTGGCTGGGCATCTGGCCGGTGACCAGAACGTCCACCATCGTTCCCGGTGTAACGAAACCGGCGACGCCGACTACTTCATTCACCGCAACGGAGACCGCCCGCATCCCTTCCGGAATAACAGCCGACAAGCCGGCGCCGGCCTCTTTTGCTGCGAGTTTGCTGTCGAGAATCGGCTCATTTTCGGCAACGGCGGTGATCAGGGCTCGATTCGCGCAGTCTTCAATGCGGGTAAACATGCCTGTTACCGGTTGATTCGCCGGCCAGGCGATCACGCGCAGATTCGATGGATCCAGGCGCGTTCCCAGCGGCAGTGGAGTCGCAGCCACAACGAGCGGCTGGGTATCGGTCGCTTTGGCCGAAGCCACCTGCTTGAACTGACGATACACGAACGAGCTGAACAACAGCGCGATGACGATTGCCACGCTGAGTCCCACCAGAAGTCGGTTTACGTTCATCTTCTTTCCTTCCCTTCGAAGCTACTCCGAGATCGGTTCATCGTTATGAAACGGAGTCGCGGAGTGAAGAATCTCTCTGTTCTTTCCGCGGTCGATCATGCGACGAACCGCGCGGCGCAAAAGCAAATCACCGTTGCGAAAGCCACGGCCACCCCGAAGGGCAGTTTCATCAATTTGGGGTTATCGAGACTGATCTGAGGATGAGAGCGCAGACCGAACGAGAAAAACCCCTTCAGCAAGATCCAGAGATTTTGAAATGTTTCGACGACCCGTCCGGTCCGCATCATTTGCGCTAGTGCCATCACTCCAGAAGCCAGAAAACTGCCGAGCAAGACGAACAACAGGAGCACTGGCCCGAGAAACGCTCCAACAGCACCCATCAATTTCCAGTCGCCAGCACCCAATCCGCGCAACAGTACGAGGGGCAGCAGAATGACCAAAGCCAGGCCCGCTCCCTCAAGTGAAGTCAACACACCATGCCACCCTGAAAGCAGGCCGTGTGCGAGCACCCCGAGGAGCAGACCCGGCACAGTCAACAAATTGGGAATACGGCGTGAACGCCAGTCCAGCAAGGCCGCGGATATGGTCAGTGCCAGTGCTAAGGCCCAAATTGTGATTTGCATCGAGTGCATGGTTCGTCGTTGCTCCGTCTAAACCGAAGGACAGTTGCGTGTGTGCTCAGGTGGTGAGATTGGTGGCAGCTTGGTTGAACACACTGTTAATCGCGCTGGCGAGCGTGCCGAGCGTGGTGATCGCCGCGAGGGACAGCAGGACTAACAAGAGTGCGTATTCGGTCAGGTCCTGGCCTCCGTCATCCTTCCATAGCCTTGCGAAAAGGTCCCTCATTTCTAATTCCTCCAACAAGTGACTCGTGCGATTCCGATCTCTTGCTCCTGTGCTCAGGCCGCCCGGAGGCAAGGCCGCTTGGAGCGGCCTTAGCACGCAGAGTTGCTGCCGGTCCCAAACGTAGGCGATCAGGTCGCGAGGTTGCTGGCTGCCTTGTTGAACACACTGTTGATCGCGCTGGCGAGCGTGCCGAGCGTGGTGATGGCCGCAAGGGAGAGCAGAACCAACAGAAGGGCGTATTCCGTGAGGTCCTGGCCTTCCTCTTCTTTCCACAAACGATAAAGAACGTTCTTCATTTGCTGTTTTCCTCTCATAGATCTAGATCGGGGGGCGCAGGGAAGAACCACCCCTAACCCTTCCAATAGCATTTTGAGCGCCATTCCTGTGACCCTTGCCCGGCCGTAATGTGTTAAAAAAAACGCGCTTATGCTGGGGTCGCTGGAGACTTGGTGGCACGGGGCCGAAAGCCTTATTTGGTATCTTTTTGTGGACAGAAAAAGGCTTGCCCGCCCGGATATGGTGACCAATAGGTGCCATCCCAGAGGGCGAATAGCGCCAGAAGCGGCAAGGCCAGCAGACTAAAGTGGATCCCGACAAACAGCAGGAGCGGCAGGATCAAGTAGGTCAGAGAAGCTAGCAGTGCTACTTGGCTCTTGCGAGGAGTCGGCGATTCGTAGTCCGCGAGCATGAGTCCAAGAGGGAGGATCAGCAAGCTGGCGTCAGAAATGACGTGGTGATAACTGACCAAAACAGCGGCTAAGAGTGCGCCGGGCAGTGACGGATGTTTGAAGCTCGCCCAAACGATCAGAATGATCGAGAAGACAAGCGTCAATAGCAAAGCATTGTGGTCGGATGCCCCTACGACGGAAGCCACCAGTCCCCTCAGATTGGCCATTCCCTCTGTATGGATGCCGTGGCGCATACCTTGGTCCGGCGTATATTTCGCGCTTATGGAGAGAAGGTAGGGAACGTATTTTGTCATGCCGGAGATACCGGTAACCCAGAAGGAAAGGGCGGTAACGGCGGCCGCAGAAGCTGCAACACCGCCCAGAAAACGCCAGCGTTTCCAGAGCAGGAAGAGAAACACCATCGGAAGTGCATATTGGAATTTGAAGAACGTGAGCCCTAGAAGAGCGCCTCCAAGAAGCTCATTGTGTTGATCCGTAGCGACCATGGAAGCGACGAATAAAGCCAGCAGAAGAAGGGAATCCTGGCCTTCGACAAGGGCTATCGACACGGGGAAGAAACACAGAACGGTTGCCGCAGGAAGGAATTGCCAGATTCCGACGAGTTTGGAGAAATATGGCCACAGCGCACGAATTGTTCCTGCCAACAGCAGGACGTTCAAAAGAAAAAAAGCAGCGTACGCTCTTCGGTAACTGAGGTACGAGAATGGGACGAAGATGAGTCCTTCGTACGCTAAATGGTTGAACGTCAGGGTCCCTTGCGCCGGACCTACTTGCTTTGTCTGAGTTTCCTCATTCTTGGCGTAGCTGTAGAGTTCGGAACCCAGTCCTGTCCTCACCATATATCCAGCAGTGTAGAGGTGACGGAAGTCAACATGCCCAGCGACAGCGGTGGGGTAGGTCGCAACGACCGCCCACAACGACAGAAAAAATAGAAGTACTGAAGGTGCGATGACGAGCGGGTCCACTCTCGCAGCCCGAGTATCTCCGATGCATCGGCCCGCTGTTCGCCTTGCGGCTCCGAACTGAGCTTGCTGTTCCATTAAACGAAAATGTTCTGCATCCAGTTGTGATCGCGCCACTGTCTATCAAGGCACAGACAGAACCGCGGATTCGGGCAAAACCTCTGCCCGCGAAGCTGCTCTTCGTCCGAGAAGATGCCATGAAGCCCAGACGATCCCGCTCCAGGCGTACGCTCCAGACGGGAGGGGAACGTTGACAACCACCATGACGAGGAGAACGCAGCTTAGCGCCGACAAAATATAGGCCGTCGGGCTCTCAGTCTTGGACTTCCGGAAGAAAATAACTGTGGCTTGGAAGACCACTGGCAGGAGGACGACCTCGTCGGGCAGAAAGTAATACGGTGATACCAGGAAAGACACCAACAGCAGAGTGATGCCGTGTTCAGTCCAAACCCAATCCGTCCGGTGCTTGCGCCAATACCAGATTCCCCAAACGAGACCCGCCAACAACGGAATGAATTGCAAATAGATAAGTTGCGGCGCCACAAGCAGTCGAAACACACCTGCCAGCGACGGGATGAATTCGTCCAGGATCGCCTGGCCACGAACATTCGCCAGATAGTGCGTGAACAGATTGTGATCGAGCGCGAGAGCCGCGCCAAGACTGACGGTTACCGTGGTTGCGAAACCAACGAAGATCCTCCAGCGACGTTCCGCGAAGATCCACAAAAGGCAAACCAACCCAAACACCGTGAATAAGTGTGGCTTCACAAAAGGCAGCCAGAGCGCGGCTCCCGCAAGAAATGGTCTTTTTTTCTGCCAGCGTAGGAAGAGCAACAAGCCGAGCAACAGAAAAATGCCGATTTGTCCGGTCTTGAAGCAGGCTAGGACAGGAGCAAAGAGATACGATGCCAGGTAACAATCACCCGCGCGAGTCTGACTGTCTCCGAAAAAATGCCAGCAGAGTCTCGTGCTGACGATCAGCGTCACGGCAGAAAGCGTCACGATGAAAAACCAGGTCCAATACGGACTCATCAATCCGAAGGGTGTCATGGCTGAGATAGTCCACGGCGGTATTCTCGATAGGTATGCCCGACCCTCTTGGTAGCCCTGGCTCTGCTGCAGTTTCAGCACGTCCTGCAAATCGAACACGTTCCGATGATCAACCAAGCAGCGGCCTGTCGCCCAAAACTGAATCGAATCGCGATTGGCGGCATTGAACCGCGCCAGTTGCAAATGAGAGCCCATCCAACCCAACAGCAGGGCGACGAACAAAACGGAGACATGAGGGGCCAACCGACGCCATTTCGGTTCGGAGAGTCCCGGTCGTTGTTGGACAAGCTTGTTCATGATCGCGCTAGATAAGCGGTTGTCCCTCGGGAACCAATTCGTAAATCCTCACGCCGCCATGCTGGCTGCGAAATACCTGGCGCAGCGATGCTTCCATTTCTTTCTGTTTGCTAATGGCTCGTGACGGCGCCGGCTCCCACTCAAACCCAAAATCGTCATCGGAGATGATCCAGTAGCGTGCTCCTATCGCTTGGGCACTGGACGTTATGCAGGAAAGATCTGCGTTCAATATCTCTGGCCGGTGCATTCCGGATGGCGAGAGAATCGCAGGCCGAAGGCCCTGCCTTCCGGAATATAGAAAGGCGCTCCCGTCTTCGTAAGCAACAAATCTTGCCTCAGCTGGACTGTTTTCCTTCAGCCAGCTGTATGCCTCTATCTTTTCTTTCAGCAACTCTGCGCGCATTTGGCTTGCATGAGCCAATAAGACATTTCCTCTCCACAAAAACACGCAGATCGCTATACCCGTTCCAATACGGGCTACAGACAGTAGTGCGTGCAGGCTTTTTTCGCCTGCGGCCCTGACATTGTTAAAGGACGCACCGATCCTGTTGCAGAGATAGTCCGTCTCCACCCAAATCGCGCCGGCCATCAACGGCATAAACGGAATTAGGAAGCGACCGAAGCTACCGTATGTCCAGATCAACAAGGGTGCGAGGTACAGCAGCAAGGCGGGATGAATTTCTTGCAAGCCGCTAGACTGCGCATTCCTGACGATTCCCCGAATAGACACCGCCGAAAGTATGACCAGCAGCGCCATGTAAACAATCTCAGGTCGAATCACACTGGCGTCCAGGAAATAGTCGCCAGGCTGCAGCAAACACAGTCCTAGATTGCTCCACAGCGTGGACCAAAAGACGTGGGCAGACAATAGTTGCGCCTTCCAAAGGGCCGTATAATTCGTGTAGTACAGCCACGTGATGCTCCATGTGTCTGAACACGTGGACAAGGCAGTTGGAACCATCTTTGGCGCCACCGCTAGTGAGCGCCAAACGGTAAATGCCACGAAAGGGAACACCGAAGCCGCGAAAATTGCCACTTTGCGCCATCCGCTCCGCAACGCAATGGCGAACCCTAGACCCACGGCGACTGGTGCTCCCAATACACGAACCAATATCGCTAGCCCAGACAAAGCGCCGGAAAGGGCCGCACTCATGGACGAGTTTCGTTGTTCTACTCGTTTTGCCAAGACGCAAGCCGCGAGAACCAGGGCTGCGAACGGAATATCGGACATCAACTGGATGGAATAAAATATTGTTGTCGGATTGAGCGCACACACTGCCGTCAACACCAGAACCCCTGTTCCACCAATGCCGGTGAAACTTCGCAAAAACAGAAATGCGAACACCACGAACATGCAACCGAACGCCGCGTTTACGGCGACAGCTCCTGCCAAATTTACGGGAAAGGACGGGTTCCAACGCCAAACCCAGGACAGGAGCCAGGGATACAAAATTGGATATTTCGTGGCGGGAGGCGTGCCCGGAACGCTCGGAAGGACATAACCCTTGCCCTCTGCCAATGCCTTTGCGGATGAGAAATAGATCGAATCGTCTTCCGTAAATCCAAAGAAACTCGTGGGTGTGAGGTGAAACACCAGAGCAATGTAGGCGACCAAAATACAGCCGAGTACTAGCCAGCTGACAATCCCAGGGATGCGGTGGAGGCCCATAGCGGGTGGTTACCGTCCTAGGTGCGATTCCAATGCCGTGCGGCGCACGAACAGAATGCTGGTATTGTCTGAGTACACTTTCTTCCAGTCCGGCGAAGTGAGCAGCACGGCCGTCAGAGACTCCTTCGGGCTCAGCAAGCAGGACTGAATTCCATAGCGATCAAGGATCGAGATCGACCCCGGCCTGATCTGGAACAGATGCATGTAGTCGGCGAATACACCGCCGCGCTCATAGATGTCCGCGCGGCCATCGATGAAGACCTTATGGCCGGCGCCGATCAAGTAACCGCCAAACCAGTAGCTGTTCCACATCGGAGTCGGAGCCGGATGTTGGTGCAGATAGTCAACAGCGGTAATCGGAAAATCTTTGCTGAGGTTTGCTCGCAGGAAATCACGCGACGGCATGTAGTAAATGATCGCCAAGACAATGCCTGCCATGAGCGCCGAATTCAACACAAACTGATCTTTGTGCCGTTTGTAACCTGGAATCCAGCGCGCCAGCATCACCGCGAACACCGGTGCGAAAAACGGTACGAACAACAAAACGAAGCGCACATGCAGGCAGGCCATTACAGTTCCGCCGAGTGCCAAGAGAAATTCCTCGAGACGCCACTCGAAACCAAACAGTGTCTGAAGGACGATGATGAGCGCCACCAGTCCCAGGAACATTTTTCCACCAGTCAAGTTGAACGGCATGGGCTGCCACTCGTTTACGTTCTCCACATTCAGCGGCTGGTTGAATGCCATGTCGAAGGGATACATCGCGACTTGCGTTCCGTACGGCGTCAGCGGCAGCACGGCCAGACAAAAAAGGAGAGCCGCCAGCAACTTGGTTCGTTGTGGTTGGCTCCACGCGATGGCCTCGATACTGCCCAATCTGAATGACTTCAGGCCAGAGAGCAGATACAGGCCAATCACGCCGATGCCTATGATGAACGAGCCATGTGTGTTGACCCACGCCAGCATCAGCGCCGGTAACAACCAAATCGGCCAACTGACGCCCTTGCGGAACCACTCCAATACAACAAGGAGCAGGATCAGAAAAAGATATCCAAACATCTGCGGACGCAGGGTAAATGAAGCAAACGCTAACGAACTCAACAGCAGTGCGGAAGCGAAACCTGCCTTGCTATTGCCCGATCGCAGAGTTGCAAAATAGTACAGCGCGAGGAGTATTATGCTCGCAAGCACGATGAGCAGCGCGTCCAACGCGGCATTCCCGCCAAAGCGAGCCGTGAGCGCGAGGGGTATTTCTCCAAGCCATTCGTAATCGATCCAAGGCGCGCCCGGTACAGTGAAAGAATATGTGTCGGTAGTCGGGAAATGGTGGGTGCTAAGAATGTCCTGACCGGCTTTGATGTGCCACCAGAGGTCTGGATCAACGAACAAGTTTCGACCCTCGTAAAACGAACGACCGACGAGGATAGCACCCAACATCGCGGGAAAAGAGAAGGCCCACTTGAGAGCTTCCGCCAAGCGAGACATTCCTTTGGCGCGAACTTGAGGACGGACATCCCCAAGAGATGCATCCACCACTCCACCGGGATGAACGGGAAACCGTATTGCGTCTGCACCAGCATCTGCGCCCGACCTTGTGTGGCTCATTCCCATGGTGGAAAATGGTCTCCTAGTGCGAGATCACGAAAGAAGAAGTGCTCGATAGGCAGAAGCCCGGCTGCGTACACGGAGCCGTGGTTGTTGAGTTCAGCGGCAACAAAGGGACGATGAACTGGAAGGAATACGCGACTTGTACTTGAACAGTGCAGTTGGGAGCGTTTGACGTTGTCGCACACACCGTTGGCTGGCCGCTGACCGTGCATGCAGCCGAACCGGCGAGGCCGCAAGCCCCCGAACTAGGAACAGCAACATTGGCGGAATCGATGCCCGGCGGAAGGTGATTCAGAACGTAAGTGCTGACGTCAGATATGGAAGCGGGCGCGCTACAACTGCTGTCCGTAGCGCAGTTTGCGCCGTTCACGGCCGCCCAGCGAGTCGCCTCTCGTGCGGCGTTGCTCACGAAGTGGTAGGCATACAGCGCGTGCCCAAAACCCATAATGCCCAGCAGGATTGTAAGGAAAAGGATCGCGATCACCGCAAACTCCACGAGGGTGCTTCCGCTTTCGCGCTTCCGCCGCGAAACTGTTGCGGCACTGCTACCTTTCGTTTGGCCTGGAACCAAGCCATTCAGCGGCATGTCTTGCCTCCCTGTTTCACTGTACCGGCACCGTTGCCGTACTCGACATGGCGATGGATGAGGGAATCCCCGGATAACTGAACAGAGGGGTAAAAGTCCCTGAAGCCGTTACCGTCACGAGGACTGCCCAATGCCCGCCGGCAGAGCATTTGCCTGCCGTAGGGTTAGTGCCGTCGGGCGGCGCATAGCAAAAACTTGTATAGGGTGGATCTGGACTGAATGAACCTGCGCTATCACATGTACACAACGGAGCGGAAGTAACTGACAAAGTTTGACCGTTGAAATTGTTGAAATCCTGGTTCGCTGCGTTCGCAATCCCAGTGCTGTCGCCAGCGTGACCGTGATCCACAGCGCCCCAAGCGGCACCGGCCCGGGCTGCGTTGCCGACCAGAATCGATATGTGCGCGAATCGCCCGATTTCGATGATTCCGAGCGCCAACAACAGCAGAAGAGGTAGCATCAAAGCCAACTCAACCAGGCTCTGGCCGCCTTGCTTGTAGTCGCCTGCATGACGACCACGTGTCACGAATCCCTTTCTTGACGTGTCGTGGATTCTCATTGCGATTTACTCCACAAGATGCGCGTTGCCCAGCGTGAATCCCGGAGGCAGTCCACCAGGAACTCCAGTAACACCGTTAAACGTGACGTAGGGATTCCCGCTAAGAGCTAAGGAATCGGAAACTACGACGCCCACGCTGTAGCTGGCGTTGTTGCCATAGAAGGTGAGCTGATCGCTCGGAAAGTACAGGATGCCGTTGTACTGACTTCCGCTGTTGCCGCCCAGTGTGGGTCCGTTGGGCGCAGGCCCGACGTTGGTGTCATTCGTGTCCTGCCACATCAGAAGTCCCTGGTACGTCTGACCGGCGCCAGGCGCAGTCAGATTCATCGTCGGATTCCCGGTCATCTGGATGGTGGCCTGATTGGTAAAGTAAAAAGTGACGCCATTTCCAGTGATGGTGGCGTTGCCGGGAACTGTCAAATTATCTGCGTTCGTTCCTGTGTTGCCGTCAAAGATGTATGTTCCCGGTGCAAAGACAACGTTGCTGCCGCCTCCCGTTCCCGTGATTTTGAAAGACGAGTAAGAGCCGGGCTGGATGGTATACGTGCCGTTGGAATAGCTGACTCCCGTACCTCCGACATCGCTGAAATTCCCATTGCCATTGATTGAGACGACCTGTCCTCCTGAGCACGGAGAGCACGGCGGCGTGAGACCCGACATAGGATCGGCCGTTGCGGGAGCATCGTAGACCGGACACGTGGTCGTACCGCTCCCACATGTCACTGTTCCTCCCGGTCCACTGATGTTGGGGCTTCCCGCTACGTTGAACGAACCTGCGTTGACGTCGAGCGAATTGCCCTTCGTGTTGTAATTGCCGTTGTCTTCGATGCCGCACGTCGGCGCGTTCAACGTGGGATTTCCGTTGATATTGACGCCTTCGATGCTCGCGTTCGGCGCTCCCAGTGTGTACAAACAGCCCGTAGTATTTTCGTTGGTCGAGCCCGAAAGGTTGGTTGCCACCGCACGCGCGGCAATCGTCTCCCGGTCAACACCGAAAATCTTCATGAAGTAGGTTGGCCGGACCACGGCAACGATGGATTCAACATAACTCGCGTTTCCGGCGTGTGGTCCCCCAGGGATGAGCACACCGTTCACCGTAACGTCTGCCGGCGGGTTCAGGATCTGTACACAGATCGTCCCGATATCAGCGCTATTTGTGCAAACGCTGGCATCATTGCTGCTAGCGTCCGCGAATCCGTTCTTCGCGGATGCGTTTAGCCCCGCTGTTTGCGTGCCGCCGTACCCCAGGTCAGAAGCACCGGCGAGGGCTGCAGCATCTGCCGCTGTCTGTTGGAGGCGCTTCTGAAGGCGCAGAACTCCCATATCGATGCCAAGGCCAGCAAAGCCGAGCAAAACGACCATCCCAACTGCGACCATGACCAACGACTGGCCCGCTTGAGATTTCCGTGACATTGCGACCTCCTATTCCTGGGGGCGAGAAAGCACATGCCGGGCAAAGGTGTCCACGATTGAGGACACCTGAAGCGCTTACGGGCATCGAACTCGCTGTGTAAGGGCAGGTTGGGTTCCAAAGTCGATGCGTCTACGTGGCCAAATGACGAAACTCCTCTAGCACCGAGAATTGGGTGTGGACAGACTCAATCTTTTCTCCAACCTGTTCAATGCGTGCCGCTTGCAGGTTGCCGAGAAGCGTTCCTGCTTTCGCGAGATACCGGACGGCTTCGGGCCGGAGTCCCATTACGCGACAGGCCGTGGCATCGACGGCAACCGGATCATCACCAAGAATCAGCACACCGGCTGGCTTCGGCCAACCCTGGATAGGGCCGTTGCCCTCCATGCCGACGATGCCGTCGATGATTGCGAAATCGGGCCGCGCCGCTGCGTTGATGTCCAGAATCGAATTGTCGATCCCCGCCCAATGGAGCACATTTTTAGGCCAGCCGTAGCAAGCGCCGGGAACAATGCCGAACATGTTCTTCAGCGAAAGTGTCACGCCGGCCCAGTGATGGGTTTTGAGTTTGGCGACGGAAACGAGGAAGTCCACGCCCAAGACAGTACGGGGAAGATAAAGCTCCTTGAGGCGCGAGGCGCGCGTCGGCAGTGGAACACGGTTCACGTCGTCAAGGTTGAGATCGCGGAAGAACCCCCCAACCGGGCCGGTGAAGTCCTTGAGTTTGACGGACTCGAGGATGGCAAACGTGTCGCGATCCATCGCAGGGCCGTCGCCGACGAATACGGCGGAAGCGCCAAGCCGAAGAAAAGCCTCACGGGTAGCGGCGATGACGGCGGGATGAGTATTCATCACACCGAGCGGATCGAGCCCCACGAGGTTCGCCTTCAACAACACGGACTTGCCTAGGACGGGCAGCTGATAAACGCGCAGGCTTTCCAAGATCAGCGCCGTCAAGTCCTGTCTATAGGTCGAGGCGCGACGAATGACGACACGCGAGGGCGGCCTCTGAAAGCATGGAATGAGTTGTTGGTTGCGGTAGTTCATGCTGCACCCTTGCAAGGCGGAAACCATGCGCGCTGCGGGTTGAGGGCGAGACAAGTCCACGCAATCACGTGAACCGTCTGGTGATGATTGCACTGGTCTAAGAGCATCGATAGCGAAGAAGCATTATCCGCAACGCCAGCGCCATAGGCCTGCAATGCAATTTTGGCGACGGCGCGTGAGCCCGGGCTGGTGATCTGAGGATATGAATTGCGAAGCCAAGCGAGGCCGGCGGACTTCTTTTCGTGGCTTGGATAATCTCGAAGTGCGAGGAGTGCCCAGGACGTGGAAAGAACCAGCGGTTCGCCCGGCACACCGTACACCATGGGATTTCCGCAATTCCACCCACCGCCCGGACACATGCGGTCGTAGAGGAGTTCAACCGCGAGTTGCTGGCGGGCGGAAGCATCGCGTGGCATGCAGGCAGACGCGGCGTCGCGCAACGCGAGAAGCGCAAATGCGGTGGGCTCAACCCAACTGCTGGTGCGGGGCGTCCAGCCCCATCCGCGAAGGGAGTCGTCGTGAGCAGAATAGGAATCGGACGAAAAAAACCTTCGTACGAACAGGCGGAACGGAGAGCTGTCACGCGGGAAATCGCGACAAAGCCACTGTAGTCCAGCGGAAACTGCCGCGGTGCACTGTTCCTCGACTGAGAGGACACTACAAGCCAGAGAAGTGACCCAACTGCCGCGGGTTTCCTCGCGAGACGCAGGCCAGGAGCCGTCTCGCAGTTGCGCGGCCAGCAGATATTGGCGCCCGCTCGCAAAAGTGTCCGTTGCCACGCCACCTGGAGCATTGCGGAGAGCAAGCAGCGACCAGCAGGTTGGTTCGACACGGCTCTCGCCACTCCGCTGAAAACCCCAGCCTCCGTCCTGATTCTGTGCGCCTACAAGGAAGGGAACGCAGAAGTCCTGTAGGAAGGCGAGATCGGAGTCTGGAGCGAACGATTGCCGCATGGAGAGCTCTTCGACAGCATGCACGCCTGAATCGGTCATCGCTTAGACGACCTCGCTCAGGGCGGTTTGTTCTTCGAGAATTGCCGTGCCGGGTTCGCGAATATCGAGTTGGTTGATCAAGCGATGGAGGTAGCCACGCGCAACTCCCAATGCACGGGCGCTCTCCGCTTTCTTCCAGTTGTACTGGCGCAACGTGCGCAGAACCAGATTGCGTTTGAAACGCTTCAGTTCCTGCTCGTAAGAAGTTCCAGCAAATGCGGGAGCATCAATGGACTTTTCAACCGGCGCGGGCGTTCCCTGGCGAAATGCAGGCGGAAGCGCCGATAGCTCGAGCGTGTGTCCTTCCGACAGCACCACAGCGCGCTGAATGATGTTCTCCAACTCGCGGACATTGCCCGGCCACGGATATTGATCGAGGGCTGCAAGAACGTGCTCTGACAGATGCTTGACGTGTTTTTTGAAAAGCTGCCCATATTTCAGCAGAAAGTGCTGCGCCAGAATCGGAATATCGTCGCGGCGCTCGCGAAGTGGTGGCAGGCGGAGTTCGACGACATTAAGACGGTAATAGAGATCCTCACGGAACTTGCCCTGCTTCACGAGTTCACCGAGATCGTGATGCGTTGCGGAGATCAACCGTACGTCGACTTCGATGGTGCGATTGCTGCCGAGGCGTTCAAAGCTGCGCTCTTGCAGGATCCGAAGCAACTTCGGTTGCAGGCCGATCGGCAGATCGCCGACTTCATCGAGAAAAAGCGAACCGTGATTCGCGCATTCAACGCGTCCCTGCCTGGGGCAAAACGCGCCGGTGAACGCGCCCTTTTCGTGGCCAAACAATTCGTCCTCAACCAGGGTGTCGGGCAAATTGGCGCAGGAGAACGCGACCAATGGCCCACGTGATCGCGAGCCCAGGTGGTGGATGGCGCGAGCCATGAGTTCCTTGCCCGTTCCTGTTTCGCCTGAGATCAGTACGTTTACGTCAGCAGGGGCGATGCGCTTCGCGAGATCGAAGAGTTCCTGCATAGCCGGCGACGTGCCGAGTAGATTGTGCAGCCGTCCGGAACGGTCCTGTTCGGCGCGCAGTTCACGAATTTCACGCTCTGCCTTATAGAATCGATGAGCGCGGTTCAGAAGCAGGCGCAATTCTGGAACATTCGGCGGATGTGAGATGTTGTCAGCGGCACCGCGCTCAATCGCACGTAACGTAACCTCTCGGTGCTCTTCGTCGGAGAGGACGATAGCGGGAGGATGAATTGGAATTCGACTTAGGTCGTCAAGGAATTGAAAACTAGGATCGGACGATTCGAGTTTCGCCTCGCGCAGATCAACCAGGAAAACGTCGGTCCAAGAAAGGGCTTCCTTCACGCCGCCGATGTTAGATGGGCCTTGGCATCGAAGCGTGAAGCCTTCACCCAGAGCCCTGCCGAGTGCTACGCCTAGCCCGTGATCCGAACTGACAAGGAAAATCTGCAGACAGACTCGTTCCAAAACTTCCTCCAACTATACAGCCAGAATCGGTTCACGATTTGAATTGCTCAATAGGACCCTTGGGTGATTAAGGACAACCGCGGGTACTATGTAAGCAATGTAATCAGAGCGTAAAAACCATGTAAACTTAATCTCGGGAGCGTACCCGGGTGGTCACTGAATGTAGCACAGGCCATGCCATTTTGCGTGAGCAACGGCCGTCAGAAGGACAGTACTTCAGCGTGATGAAAAGGAAGAAGTTATTTGCTAAGCAGTTCTGCTGAAAAGTCCGAAAGTCAGCTTTTGATTATTCTTTCGCGCGTGAAGACGCGGCTTCAACCAGGTACAGCACAAGAAGTTCACGTTCAACAGAGGGGTTAATTCATAGGAATACTGAGGAGAATTTCAACACCCATCGGCTTTCCGGAGCGCATCGCGGGTTTGAAGGTCCACTGCTTAAATGCGGAAAGTGCAGCTGAATCCATGAGCGGTAGCAGTCCTTGGAGGACCTCGAGGTTTTCCGGCTTCCCTTCTTCTGTAAGTACGCCGCGAATCAAAATTGACTTAGAAGCTTTCTCAGGCGGCAGCGGAACACGCTTGAAGTCGAAACGCGTTTCCGCCTCAGGAGCAAGAATCGGTAGTTCCGTGTGGATTACAGTAGATCGCGCACGATTTGCGGACGATCCGGGAGTTTGGGACTTCTGACAGTACTGAAGCGACCACTGTTTCTGTGCGGTCGCAAGAAACACAGTGTAGATCTTGCCGCAGGGCAGAACACCATAAGCCGCAGAACCTCCGCCACCGATCGGGCCGGCTGAGACGACCAGCTTGTTGTGGCGGAGGAGCATCGATGCCGGGATCGCATACACGAGCTGAGCCGCAGTGGGGCCGGGATCAGCCAAGATACTACTTTCGGAACCGGACCCGTGCACAACGACAAAACCTTCCGAACCGTTTCCTCCTCCGCCCCCGTAATTCCCATTTCCGATGCCAGTGCTTGCGCCTCCGCCTGCGCCATTTCCGGCGCCGTTTCCGCCGCCCGTTGGGCCATTTCCACTGCCGCCGGGAGAACCGGAACCCGCGCCCGAAGACACAGAAAATTCGCCGTATCGGTTGCCTTGCGGAAGAGCGACACTTTGCGCCGAACCGGTTGGATTCAGCCCAAGAACCAGTATGCTCGCGCTACTGTCGCCTCCGTCCCCTACCGGTTCCGCCTCGATCGCGGGTCCGTCACCTAAACTGCCATAGGACTTCACCGCTGCAGCGTGGACCGGCGTGGAAGCTCCTCCAATCGGAACCGGAAGATGCGGCTGCGGTACGGAGACGCCTAACATCCCGTTTGTCGCGGGGGCTGCAGCAATCTTTGGCAGTACCAAAGAATCGCAAGGCAGGGAACGCCCGGAAGGTTGCCGTGGACGAACCTGATTGGCATTGAATTCGATAGGGCGTTTCGGTGCGGCAGGACCTGCGACGATCACATTGGGTAGCGGAACATCCGCCTTGATTTTCAAATCCTCCGGCGCTCTCGACTGAAGAATGGTCTGGTGGTCGTTGTCTGGCACTCGAGGGTGTGAAATCGCGAAGAGGGGCCCCAAAGACCTCGACGCACCGGCCGGAGGAACTCGGTCGACGGCGGTGTTCGAACCTCGATGGCCCTCGTGGCCTTTCGACGACACACGTGGGAACTTTGACGGCTTGTCGAGCTTGGTGAAGTGATAGTACACGATGTCGTGCTGCTGCAGCTGCGTCCTACCATCCCCTGCGGCACGACTCGGCACGACGTGAAGGAAAAATGAGAGCAGCGGAATCGCGAGCAGGTGAATCGCCAGGGCAATGGTGAGTGGTGTCACGACAATACGGCGGTCCAGCAGGGGGATCTGCCGAAACAAGTCCAGGGCTTCATTCGTCGACTCGGGCCGATCGTGCTGGAACAAAGAACCGAGCAATTCCAACCACGAAAAGCGGAAGAAATTGCGGGGACTGACAAAGACCGGGTCGCGCGGGTGGGCGTGAGGCAATACGGACCGAGCCGGTTTCTCCGGAAGCCCCGTTGAGGTGCAAAACAAAGATCCAGTAGTGGCGTCGGGCTCGAGACTCACGGACACTCCAGCACTTTGCGGGACCGCACTCGGGAGGTCAGAGCAAGGATAGGCCCACACGACAGTCGAAGGAATTACCAAGGAATCAGGGAGATAGACGTGGGTTTCGGAGCGGGGCTGTATCCATTCGGTGACTCTTATTTCTGCGGAAGTGCGATTTTAGTGACCGAAAAGGGAGACGAGCGAAGGAAGCTACGGTTACCACCGTTAGGTAGAGGGAATCGCTTGATTCTAACAGCTGTTTTCAAGTGCCCAATTTGGAGCTGTTTGGAAGTCCGACTGCTGCTGATCGGAGCGAGAGTTGTGTGCGAAATACGGATGGTGGCGTAATGACCGAATTGTCGACAAGATGTACTCGTGGAACAATGCGTTGTGTGGTGACGTTGTTGGCGGGTGGGTTTTGGTACCTGGCGCATCCTGGCACCGTCAGTGCACAAGCGGCGGCAGAAACTGCGGGAGCCACATCGGTCACGAATTCAGTTACGGTCGCAGCTCCTAAGACGACCGTCGTGCCCCCAGCTCAGGCGAAGCCCACGACCAGTTCACCCCATATTACGGCCGCTATGAGTGCGTCGAGTCCGGAGGCGAACCGAGCGGATTTGGAAGCGAAGGCAGGTCAAAATGCGGCGCGGCTGCTGTTGCGGTCAACTTCATCGCGAGCGCAGGTCTGGATCGATGGGAAAGCGGTGGGCGCGACACCACTGCTGCTGATTATTGCACCGGGGAAATACAAGATCGAGTTGAGGGGAACAAAGCAGGAATATGCGGAGCGCGAATGCGCGTTGCTGCCGAAAGAGACGCAGGAAGTCGTGATGAATCTACAGAAGATGTATCCGAGCCGGGTAATTGCACATTGAGGAAATCGCTTTCGAGACGCTAGAAGGAGTCAAAGCAATGGCGGGAGTGGAATTTGATCGGCAAGCATTTGCTCCAGCGAGCGCACCAACGTCTTCTCAAGGAAAATTACTAATTCGCCTGACCAGCTCCGTGCTTCTAGTGATGGCACTGGGGCTAGTGTGCTACGTCGGATACAAAGTGTATTTGGTGAACCTTAACAATACCGCTGTGACCTCAGCGAACGAGGAGATCCACTGGCTCCAGCAACAGTTGGGCGATATGCAAAAACGGCTCGACGCATTGGAACGGCACAAAAAAACGGCGATTTCTGAACCAATCCCCAATCCTGAACCAGCCGTCAAGCCGGCGAAGTCGGACCCGCCAACGCGAACACTTTACCGCATTGCGACCGCCAGCGCGTTGCCAGCCCAGCCCAAACCTTCGAATCAGCCGTCGAACCCGACACCAACTCACTCACCAGAAATCGACGGGCAGGTCGCTGCGAACCGGGAAGCATGGGAAGCGACAACCAACCGACTGGCCGACGTAGTTGGGGTCGTCGGAACTCAGCAGGGCGAGATTTCCGCGACGCGTGAAGCTGTGAACCAGTTGCTGGCGCAGACGCGGCGGCAGGCAATTTCCTTCGAACTTGACAAGAGCAATAACCGTGTGAATGTCGGGCCCGTGACTCTTCAATACAAAATGGTGGACACAAAGGCGCAGCGCTATTCCGTTTGCGTGGCGTTCGGGAATGAAAGGTGCATTGAGCTAAAGGATCGCGCGCTCAATGAAGTAGTGGTGTTCAACGTGGCAAAGAACACCGCCCCGCTTGAACTGGTAGCTACGCGCATACAGCACGGACAGATAGCCGGCTACGTTGCGGTTCCTACGTCCCTGCAATGACAGGATTAACTCGGAATTCGGCAATGCATTTCAGAGCTCCGGAATCTAGCGGAAGGATTGACCGTAGCGTTACGAATCAAGCGTGCGCTGATTACAGGAGATGAGGCTGTTCTGCCATCACTGTGATAGCTGCATTTGATTCAGGATTGCGGCCGAGCGCCCTTGAGAGCCTCAGACAGGAAGTAGTTGCTGCAAGCCCAACGAGCCAGTTGCTGATTGAATTCTGGCCTGGCGTGAAGATAGCTGGCCGCCCAGAAGATTTGGTTCAGGATGTCGCGGGCGTAGCAGTGGCTGAGCGGTTTCCTCAGTTCCTCAGTGATGTGATAGACGAGGAAGTCTAGATCTTCCGGGGAGACATTGAGTTGGTGGCGGGGCGAGTTCACTTCGCGCATGAAGATCTCTTTAAACTGCTGCTCCGTCGCGTGATTCACCTGAATCTTGTTCGGTATGCGTCGTAGGAACGCTTCGTCACCGAGTTGGTGCGGCGCAATATTGGTGGCGAAAACAACCATAACGTCGAACGGAATTTCGAATTTCCTACCACCGGGCAGAGTGAGAAACTCAATGCGCGTACCGAGCGCTGTCATCCAGCGGTTCAAGAGCTCATGTGGCTGGACGCGCTGGCGTCCGAAGTCGTCAAGAACCAGCACACCGTTATTCGCCTTCATCTGAGCGGGCGCGGCTGAATAGTGACTGGCAGGATCGTACTGGACATCAAGCGTATCGAGTGTAAGTTCACCTCCCGTGATGACACGGGGGCGACGGCACAGGACCCAACGACGATCGGTCTCCTCGGGCTCACCACCAGAGATGCATTGGTGAACGCCGGGGTCGAAGACAGTGATGATGTGGTTGTCCACTTCGACCGCATGAGGTATCCAGACGGAATCGCAGTAGATTAAAGGAATACGCATCGCGATGCTGGTCTTGCCGGTGCCAGCCGGACCGTACAAGAACATAGAGGTACCGGAAACGACGGCCGTCCCGAGGCGAAGAAGGAGGTCCGGTTCAAGGACCAGATCCTCAAAAGCGGGCTCCAGGTCTTTGCAGCCAATCCGCACAGATTGAACACTTTGCATGCGAATTCGGGCGCTGTAATCTTTCAAGGACACCGGGGCAGGACCGGCGTACTGATTCAGTGACAGTAGAGCTGCGGCACGCTCACGCCCTTCTTGGCTGGCAATGATACGATGGGTGCCGCCAACCATCCCTTTGACCTCACAAAGGCGCTCTTGGCGGAAGAACTGGAAAATTTCTTCCACTACGCCCAAGCTTAGGCACATGTGATCAGCAAGTTGGATAAGTGACATCTCTCCATTGAGATAGAGGGCTTTCAGGGCCAGTTCTTCAAGGAGGCCGCGCCTGATACCAGTTTTATCCAAGCGATGGGGAGTGATGAGGCTCCCCCATTCCATATCCGTGACTCGAATAGCCATAATTTAACTTCCAGGCAGGGCTCGTCCTGCCCTTGAGTAAATCACACAGATGAACTACCAATTAGTGATCACGTTCGTTGCCACCATTCGGCGGTCCTAGAAGTCCGCAAAGTCTTCATTCAATGGACAAGAGAGCAGCAGATTGATTGGCTCATTCAGAATCAGCTATTTTTCGACGGAAAGTAGCTAGGGCCGACGTGCGCAGGACCGCCCTGTCGGGCTGGCGACGTTCCGTTTATTCGGAAGATCCCTTCACGTACAACAGTTTGTTGTCCTTCGCTCCATCCCCATGGTCCCCGAACGAAAACAATTGGCAAACCTCGCATCTCCCAACATGCTTGCACAGATCGTTGTACGACTTCGCATAGTCCGCCTGCAGGCGCAGCAGTTCTGCACCGCCTTCCTTGTTGCCCGATCCCGCTTCGCAAATTTCCTGGCGCCGTGACGCCCACACTTCAGCCGTCGCCATGCATCTTTGCAGTAGCCGCTCGTACGTACTGCACTCTACTGTCTTGAAGGAAAGTTCGCTTTTCATTTCGCCTTGCTCCGACGACCCTCTGGGTTGCTAGTTTTACTCGCATTATTGACTAATACTAATTCTTGCAACTGGCCCTTAGACCGTTATTGGTTTCGCAGAACAACTTAGACACAAATGTCCACGTTCCCGATCACCTGCTCCGGCTCCGCGGCCGAAACCGAACCATCAAGGCAGTCGATTGAAGATAGCAGCCACAGGCACGTTTGTGTTGCTGCTCAATATGACCGAACAGGATGTCGCTGTTATACTGCTGCAATTGGAAGACCACCCTCCGAAACTAGAACCGGTTGCTGGCGTCGCGACTAGAGTCACAGTGGTGCCAATTGGAAAAGTGGCCGAACATCCAACATTAGAAGTGCAGTTGATGCCAACGGGGGAACTCGTCACCGTGCCAGTCCCCAAACCAACTTCGGAAACTGTGACAGTAGGAACTTGCCCACCACCAGAAGGCTGAACCGTAAGATTCGAAGTACCTGCAATGTCTGCGCCGCTGTTGGACTTGCCTATTGCGGTAATCGTGGTTTGGCCGACCGAAACCGCAAGCGCTAGACCCGTTGAGTCAATCGTGGCTATCTGTGCGGCGCTGGACGTCCACGTGACCTTGTCAGTGATGTCTTCGGTCAATGGTGCCGTGTTGAAGGTGCCGATGGCTAGGAACTGCGCTGTTCCTCCCACGACAGTGACGATTTGGGGGCACCCTGAAGTGGCACTGCAGCCGGTATTATTCGGGATCACTGTGATCGACACTAGGTCGTGGGTCGCCTCCCCAGAGACTGTTAGCGTTGTCGACCCCTGAACGGTTCCAGCGAAAGCCGTAGTCGTCGCCAAAATCGTTGTAGTCTGGGTGGTGCCAGCTGCCACAGCTGTAGCCAACCCTGTGCTGCTGATCGTTGCCGCCCCCGGATTAGTCGACTGCCAGTTTACTTGGCTAGTTATGTCCTTAGTGAGGTTGGGATGACCAGGACTCTGGAAGGTTCCCAAGGCTTGGTACTGTAGAGTCTGCCCCACGTAAGTGAGAGCCGCCTTGTCGGGCACGATTGTAATGCCGGATAGGCTTGGTGATTCCTGGCACTGAACCATCGCCAGCGAGGCGCAAATCAACAATAGGGTGAGCGAAAGCTTATTCAGCATAGAGCCATCCTTCAACCGTCCATGGATAAGCATTTATGCTTCCAGGCCGCCTTAGTTAAGTCCATAAGCATCAGTGATCGATTTCAGCCGTGGTTAGCGGAAAAGAGTAGAAAAGGTCACATCCTCCTCTTGCGCCGAACACATTTGGTTACATGGATCTGCGTTCGCAGTGCGACTCTCTCTAGTAGGTAATTAGCGCCGGCCACCGGTGATTCTCTCGCCCAGTGGTCATGGCTTCGACGCGAGGGACTCGGAGCGAGTGACACAACGCAAAGAGCGCATCCCGGCGCAGGAATCGGGCAGCCTTCTCTCTCGGGTCGTCGCGTCGCGAGTACTTGATATCAAGATTATCCGGCAACCACATTGTTCCATTACATTCACTGTGCTGCAGCGTGTTATGCCCTCCACTTGGTCGACCCGCAGTTCGCGGAGTCCCGAGGCTTCTTCGGTTTGGTGCTCAGCAAGACCGAAATAAGAACATTTGTTGCCAAATCTGAGCCGCAAAAGGTGGAAATACCATCCCCGCAAGGGGAATTAAGCGGCCGATCTAGGTCGATTTTGCTTGCAGGACCTCCTCTATGCTTTTTTTTTGTGAACGTTAGCGACAAAGAAGGCGGTTTTTGTCCAGAGCGGCCTTTTTGGCACACCAATTGCTTCCAGGTACGTTAGAGCATCCTGCCATCCCTACCGCAGAGGTCCGCAAGAATGCCGCAAAGGGAGAAACTGCATGAAGTGTTTGAGAATGGGAAGTTTGTTGTTTCTGGTAGGGGCCTTTTTGCTGAGCAGCTCACCGGTTTTTGCTGACACGATTTCAGTATCGAATCCGAACGACGGATTCGGTTCCTCTTACACGTTGACGGCGGTTTGCAACGGTAACCTCTGCGATGTGACGCTCAAGATAAACACATCCTCAGTCGGCCCCGCCTATACCGATATCAGCAATGTGGATTTTAAGATCGGTACTACGGATTCGCTCGCGGGGACACTCAGCGCGCCGACAGCCGGCTGGTCGACAATTACTTCTTCTTTAAGCAGCGGTGGGTGCAAAGGATCCAACAGCGACGGTCAGGTATGCTCTTCCGCCACAGGGGATTTTGCAGATACGGGAGGAATGCTCACTTGGACTTGGACGGACGTGCAGGTTACTGGCGACCTAACTATCGGTCACGTGGGCTACAAATATGACACCTCGGACAGTTTGCGCGAGGGCTTAATCGTTTCCAATGATTATCCAACGAACGTTCCGGAGCCGAATACTCTTGGCCTTTTGACGATTGGGATACTCGGACTCGTCGTGGTGCGCAAGTGTGTCTAGCCAATTGGGCAACGAGTCATTGCTGTAAATTTTCGCTTCAGCGAATGGAGCTGAATATGCTGGCGATGTACTGTCAGAGAGTTGCGGAAACTCATACTGCCAATTCGGTGGAAGCCGGCCGGGCGCGACAGATCAAATATGAGTGGACTTTGTTCATTAGTCCCATCAGTCCTGATCTTCGCACGCAAGAGGAGATTGAGGCTGAAGGGGAGCAGCTGAGGCAGAGGATGGTGAGCTTTTTGTCAGCCGTGGAACTCCCGCCTCTTGCTAGGAGGTCAAGCGCAGGATCCAACTGAGCTACGGGTGCGTCCTCTAGGAGCACTGTAACACCCTCGCGCTCGCATCCAGTTCATCTCTGTGCACTGCGGTGCACGCATCCGAAAAAAGACGCCAACGAAACGTCGACGCCGTCGGCGACCAGTTCCGCTTCGCTGGCACGATCACGACAGTTGCCGGGGATCGCGCCGAGAAGAGAATCTACGACGTGTTCTCAGCGACCGACTGCGACAGAAAATGACCGAAGAGGAAATGACCGAGCACGAACGCTTGCTCGTGCTCGTCGACAAGCTGAACGAGTGGGCCGCCGTCCTGCGTCGGCATCTACTCGATCCAGCTCATGACGTTTGTCCGTCGATAGCGCAATTTGAGTTGGACCGCTAGCCTTGTCTCACCCGAGAAGTTCAACAAGCTTCCCCGTCAGTGCTCCCTTCTCCTTAGGAAGCGAGGACCCTCCACATTCGCTCACCGCCTTTCCTGATGTATGTTCCGGCCCGTTGAATGTTTGCGCGAGTGTTAGAGCTTCGAGGTTGCGAAAGATCAAGGATAAGCTCGGAAAAAAGGAAACACTAAAAAGATGAGGCCAATTTTGATCAGCCGCAGTGCTGGAATCGTAGCCGCGGTCGGAGTCGGTTGGCTTCTAACTCACAGTGCGGCGTGGCGAGCTTGCCCGCCGCACAGCTATGATCAGCTCACTCCCGAGACGGTCATCGAATGGTGCGGACCGCCGTTGCAAGACAAGGTCGAGTCCAACCCGGAAATCCCATCCGTCAAATATCGCACCTTGGTCTACCGCGGAACCGAAGAAGGAGTGCTCGTCAACGTCGACTTCATGGCCGGCAACGTCACCGACGGACAGTTTTACTTCAACGGGGCCAAGATGGGGTTGGAGAAGAGCCCATACCCGAACGTCGTCCAGGTCGAGATCAACAAGCGAGACCGGCACCTCAACCTGAACTGCTTGCCCTGAAAGGAGTGCAGTTCCGCGCATCTAGAGCCATGCCTACCCAAGAAACGCGGTTCCCAAGATTTTCGTTTTCCTTCTGTCCTTTAGGGCCTGCGGCCCGCGAAACCTTATGAAAATCACGCGGTGGCAAGATCGCCACGGTCTGGAGCGGCGAGGTCGAGCTTATCAGTGGAGAGCTTGAGGCCGTCCATCTGTCTGATCCGGAGCGTGCGTGTTTGAGCGAATAATTGGCCGTCGTTGTCTTCCCCTCGGGGGAGCGGCGATAGCCCGTGACCCTGGTTAAGGTAATCGCAGCACGCTCTCCGCTCCCGGCTAGGAGGCGCATGGGATGGATGCGAGGCAGCACAGCTAGAGTTTATCACCGCGGCTTTGTCAGTTCTTTGACGCGCCTAAGGCCCCAAAAGCCTTTGGCGTCTCTAGTGTCGATGATTGACGGCGAAAAAGTTGGGTTTGCGCCCAAGTTTTGCTCTCAGCTTTATGCGTTGGCACCCGAGAGAGAACGACAAAATGAAGAGACGCATGATCAATGCCCCTACTATTGGAGACCGTTTACTAACGCTGCGCGAAGCGGCCGACGAGAACCGTGGGCCGCTATCCTGACCGCTCCGCAGCAGCAGAATCAGTATCCTGAGCGAAACCTTCCGCCAGCTGCCGTTCGGCAGCCTGGCTCGCATTTCTAGCGGAGGGCGTAAGCCTACCCTTACCCAGGGCTGTAACGACTGTAAGCACAATCATTTACGGTCCCTGGTCAAGGCTCGCCTGACGCACTTTAGTTTCGCCAAAGTCAAAGACGGGGTACTACTCCCGACGCGGTACGCCCAGCCCAACCACGAAGGTACAGCTGAGCCATTGGCCAGTGTGCCCACAAAATCTAGGCTTATGAGCGTGGTACAGGAGTTACGAGTGGTACAGAGTTCCGAAATGAAAAGAACGAGACAGGCTCACGGATTAGCGTTCAGCAGCCTACTGATGGTGGGTCTCTTCCCGTTTGGTCTGCTCTCTCCGGGCGCAGCTCCGAAGCCTCTTTACGCGCACGCCTACTCTCCCGAGGACATACGCGCGGAATTTGCCCGCGAGCAGAAGCAGAAGGAATACGACCGAGTGGAACACATCGCGCGGAAGCTCTTCCGTTCCTACGGTTGCCGAGGGGACCTGGCTCGGGCCACGGCGCGTAGCGCGGTTGACCTTGGCCTGAACATCCGAATCCTCACGGCGCTCATTTTTGTCGAGTCTACTTGTCGGACGAACGCCGTGTCGAGTAAAGACGCGGTAGGGCCGACGCAAGTCAACTGGCGCGTTTGGCGCCAGTATACCCGGCAGCAACTCCTCGACCCGGAGACGAACGTGCGTGTAGGCTCGAAGATACTCGCTGGATACGTTCGGCTCTACGGACTTCGTGAGGGCCTTCACGCTTACAATGGATTTGGAGACCCGACCAGCGCGTATGCGGACAAGGTTCTCTTAGTAGCGGGGTATCGGATTCAGTGAGTGGAAAGGTAAGGCGGTAGGGCCGGCGAGTCCACCTGTCCCTCCTGATCTTCAAAACGAATCGAAGACTCAACCGGCTTGCGGCTGCGCCTGAGTCTGATGAACGAAATTCGCTGATGTGCACAACCCAGAGAGCCAGTTTGGGCGCAAATTTCAAAGGCCCAAGGAGATGCAGGGCGTAGCACAATGAGTCTAGGCTTTTTTCAGGCAGCCTGTCGTTCGTAGCGGTGGTGCAGCCCACCGACTTGCGGCACCGACACAACCGACCCCATTTCTGGCGGCTGAATCGCTCGTAGCTCCGGCGAGTCCTTCCCCAACGAAAGATGCGTTCTGAAGCGATGATAATACTCGAAATACGAACGGAGGATTTTTCGTAGCGAGCTCTCATGGAACGCGATCACGTGATCGATGCACTCGCGACGAATGGATCCGATCACCCGCTCTACATAGGCTCGCTGCCAAGGCGAACGCGGTGCCGACAGGACTTCGCAGATGCCCATGTCTCGCACCTGTTCCCGGAAGTCATTGCTGAAGATCGCATCGCGGTCGCGCAGCAAGTAGCGCGGGAGTTGGGCAAAGGGAAAGGCCTCACGCAGTTGTTGTCCTGTCCATTCCGCTGTCGGGTGGGCGGTGACATTGAAGTGCAGGATGCGACGGCGGTCATGGGCCAAAACCAGGAAAACGTAGAGAACCTGGAAACGGATCGTGGGCACGGTGAAGAAATCGATGGAGACCAGTTGCTGGGCATGATTCTCAAGGAATGTCCGCCAGCTCTGAGAGGGCGGTTTGTGACATCGCCGCATGTATTTGCTGACACTGCTCTCAGCGATGTTGATGCCGAGTTTGAGTAGTTCGCCATGGATGCGGGGTGCGCCCCAAGTGGGATTTTCCCGGCGCATCGTGCGGATCAGATCTCGGACCTCGCGCGAAATGACTGGTCGTCCAGGTTGGCGGCGCCGCACCTTCCAAGTCCAGAACAGTCGAAAGCCGGCCCGATGCCAGGCCAGGACCGTTTCTGGTTTGACTATGGCCAGCGCCGAGCGCCAGTGTCGCCTGAGGTTAATTTCGGGCGTTTTGCAGCGGACCTCTGAAGCACGCCGATTTGGTGACGCAGAGCCAGATTCTCGAGCTCCACGGCAGCACGCGAACGTAGGATTGAAGGCAAGGCAGCAAGGAGTGTCTTAGGAAAAACAAGCATCAGCGAGAATTATGAAGCAAGGATAAGCCACATCCGTTCAGACATTTCGAGATTTTCGGGAGGCAAGTACACCCCGCGTAGCGTCAAAACTCGCAAACCTTCTGAACAATGTGGACGAGGAACTGTATTGGGATGAGGCGCGGAGATTTTATTCGAACATCTCAAGGCCATCTGCCAACGAGTACAACTCCATGAATCCGCAGATGCAGCGGGCAGTAGGGCCGCTCGGGCGCGCGCTGAATGACGTTTTGAACGATACAGCGGCGAGCGTTGGCAAAGGCGATGAATACGCACAGGCCATGCAACTCTACGCGAAAGCAAAATCCTGGCAAAAGTTCGGCGCCGATACCTGGCAGTTCATCAAGCGGACGGCGCCCACAGCGATCGGAGTAGGGGCGGGCGGCCGGATGGCTCTTTCGCATCTGCTCGATTACGTACCGTAGAGAGGAAAAACAATGGCCGAAGACAGACCGATCAAGCACGGAGTAGACGACTATGAGAACGACCAACGACGCGACAATTACGCCAGACCACGGCTCAGGGAATCCGCACTTGCAGCCGGGCGAACTGCAGAAAGTCTGGCATGGTGGCAAACCAGCGATTCCAAAGAAGTGACTAAAGCATCGAACCAAGCGTTTTGCTACGTCACGGCTCCCAGAATCAAATCAATCGACAACTTTGCATGAAGCTTACAACTTTACATGGAGCTTACATTGGTTGTTCACGGGCCCATGGACAACAGCCCGTCTCGCACGCACAGACTGGGCGCGCTTATCCCGCGATCCGAGTACCTTCGTACCCGCGCAACGTGACTTCTGCTTCATACACGTCGCATTTCGTTCCCTCTATTCTGCTCTGTGAAGATTTGCCGCCGGCGTTCCCGGCGCAACTGAGGAAGAAAAGAAAGAAGGTGACCAATGAGCGAAGCAGTCAAGATTCAGTTGTTGCTTCGACGGGGAATACTTCCGCAACGAATCCTCGAACCCGAAGCGGAGGTTGCCGAGTACGTTCAGAGTCGCGTTCAGAACCTGACGCTGGAGATCGCCAGCAGGTTCCAGATTACCGAGTGCGAAGCCGAGCAGAAGATCAGGGAGAACCTATAAGCGTCTGCCAAGTCTGTCCCAACCCCGGTTCCTGACACCGCGCGACGTAAGAAAAGCCCCAGGGCCCAGGTCGGTCTCCTGCCGCTTTGTGAATCGTTTCTCCGGACACTTCTTATCGATCCGATCCAGGATCAAAGCAGCCTCACGGATTCTGCGCCTGAACCACTGTGTTTGGGATGCCTTCGTCTCCCCTCCGCACCCGACCGCCGAGGCCCGGCCTTCCGCGCTCTTCTAGCTGTGCCTTCCAACGGATCAGACGTCAGACCGATTCGCGGTCCACTCAAGCTACGAACAGTTTTGCCGAATTTGATTAGCTCTGCGTCTGACACTAGCGCAGACGTTCGCGCAACTTCTGCAGTTGTACCTCGGTGATTCTCCGTGAACTGGGTACAAAACCAGCCTACTAGAGCCTCAAGGGCTTGTCGACGAAACACAATTAGATTGCGTTCCTGGGCGCTGCAACTGCCCATAGCCACTTTTTTGCTGGTAATGATTGCGTTGTGAGATCACAGATGTAAAGTTCCTGTAAAGTTTCAATGAGATGCGTCGCTTCAGTACCTTGGTACAGTATTTTGTTTGGTCGGATTCGACCCATAATAGTGAACCTTGTGCTGTTCTTCACGCTTGGTGTTCTTGTTTGTCACTCGGACAGAACGATAGTTCTCATCCACAGTCGGCGAAGCAGAACCGCTAGAGGCAGCAGCAACTGGAATCCAACGCACACGGAGTGACATCAAATGATGCCGCCCCTGGATGTTTTCTCGATCAGAAACAACGAGTCTAGATGGCTCGGTCCCGCTAAAACACTTATTCAGGCGCTAGAGGTGATGCGTCAGAATGGTGCAGGTTCGTATTTCATTTTCTTCCACCAAACCCAGCATAAGACGATGTATCAGGTAGACGAGCATGGGTGTGTCCGACCGGTGGAGGCCGAATCACAGGACGCACGTGAACAAGTACGGCGGTAAATACCCATTCTACTGTAGTGCGACGAGCGACACCCGAGCGACTGCTCGATCGTTTGTTCGCACCCTGAACATTCTGCTGAAGTTTGTGCGCCTGTACGAATTTGGGCACGTGCGAACGACCGCGCAGTTTGAGGCTGCCTGGAAAGAACTGAGGGCTGCGCTCGATGAAAGCGGGAACACTGGGTTGCTGCTCGGGGCTTCGGGCAATCAGATCGTGCTCGATGGAGTGCCACTAGGTGCGGCAGCCGCTGAGAGAAGTTTCGCGCAACTCCTGACGGCGTCGGGGATTGCCAGCATTCACTTCGCACCCAACACCACGCAGGCACAATTCTCGCGGTTTGTGAGGGCGTTCCCAGCCAGCGGCACCAAAGCTGGCGCTCTGGCCGAACAGTTGAAAACCGCTTTGGCCGGGGATACCAGCATAAAAATCAATCAGATCCGGTTTGTGGCGGAAGATCAGTCCGTGGCGGGTATCAAAGCCGCCGCACAACTGACTGCCAAGATGCTGGGAAGCCAGGGCGACAAGTTACGTGACATTTTCGAAGATCCGCAAAAGATGCTGCAACTGATTCTTGCCGCGGAGAGCAGCCGTGCGGCCGGTGGGGGCGGAGGTAGTGGCGCAGGATTCGGACCTGGACCAGGTGGTGGGGGCTCCGGCACGTCGTCTATCAGTCCTGGCAGTAGCTGGAGCGGAGGAACCGACAGCAGCGGGAGCCTGTGGGAAGCGGGCAAAGCCGCGGGTGGCGGCGGTGGGGGCGGAGGCGGCGTTGGAGGAGAGGTTGGAGGAGGAACTGGCACGGGTGCGGGTGGAACCGGCAATGGCACAGGCGGCCCTGGCGGAGGAGGTAGCGGGACCGGCATTGGCGGGGGCGGCACAGAAACGGGCAGCGGCGGTCCGGGTGGAGGTGGACCGGGCGGCGGAGGGCCCGGTGGCGGAGGCGGCGTCGCCGGCGCTGGCGGTGGTATCGGCAGCGGGGCAAGGGAACACGGTAAATGGATGGCGGCTTCGGCCATGCTGCGCGGCTCTGGGATGGGCGGGATCGGGGGAGCAGGAGGCATTGGCGCCGCCCTAGGCGGGGGCGGCGAGGCCAGCGCCTACGTCGCTGAAGAGGAGGTGCGCTCGATGATCGGATTGTTCGCGCAACTCGGAAAGGCGCGAAAGGATCCCGCCAGTCGAATGAACGCGGCCACCTTCCAGTCACGGTTGACGGCACTTCCCGTGCGCGCGCAATACACGTTGCAGCAGGCCTTGGCAGGGCTCGCCGCACAAGCGCCGGTGGACAAGCCTGATAAACCCATGCTTTTGAAGTTGGCGGAGCACGTGGCGATACGGTTCGCGCTGGACAGTTACGAACGGGGCGAGTTGCGTGTAAACGCCGTAAAACAAATGCTCGACCGAATGAACGCTGAAATTGAGGCGCTGCGGAAGATTCTGAGGCAACAGGAGGAAACTATGGCCAGCGCCGGCGTCCAGATGCAGTCGTATACCGAATTGCTGGACCAGGAGTTCTGGGCGCAAGTACCCGAAGAAAACAAAAAAGAGGTTTTGACTTCGGATGAAGCGTGGTGTGTGCCACCGAGAAACGTCCGGGCGTTTCTGGAAGAGATGCTTCGGCGAGGCGAGTTGAAAACGGTCAACGAGATTCTGACCAATTACGCCGCATGCGTAGGGCTCGAGGCGCCGGAAGCAAGAAGAACGACGGCGATTGGATTATCGGACCTCGCGGAGTTTTACGGCAGCGGCGACGGAAGCGCGTTGATCGACGTGATCCAGCGCCTCGGAAACCAGCTGGCCGTCGAGCGCGAAGCTGACTTCCAGACCCTGGTCGGGGCGGCGTTCGTGCGCATGAGCCAGGAAGCCAGCGCGAAGAGATTTTATCCCGCCATGCAGCAGGCTCTAGCCTCTCTCGACAGCGTCGAAGCGCTGCGACCCGGCACGACCAACAATTTGCGACAAAGGATCGGAGCCGAGGATCGCCTGCCCGAATTCATCGAAGATACGATGCGCACGGGACAGATCCCGGACGGTTTGCTCGACATCCTGGTGCTGATGCCGAAGGCGACCCTCCACTACGTGACGAATCGTTTCGCCAATTGTGGTT
>Ga0310912_10000090_pt1 | contig 39563 bp, 34 predicted proteins | sample GREbulkMGOX080_FD_203443 | JGI IMG/M metagenome (GOLD analysis project Ga0310912, IMG submission 203443) | Lab enrichment of tropical soil microbial communities from Luquillo Experimental Forest, Puerto Rico - GRE.bulkMG.OX080 | ecosystem: Environmental > Terrestrial > Soil > Tropical forest >...
TTCTCGGTGACATTGCCTTGGACAGCGCAGGCGAGCACGAAGCTCCCGCCATTCACCGTCACATTTCCCTCTATCTTGCAATTGGCCGCAAACATGCAGTTCTGGCCGGTGGATACCGTCACATCGCCGTCGAACGTGCCGTTGTAAATGCCGTTGCAGCTTTGCCCCGAGGTCAGGGGGAGATTTGTGAGCGACGTCATAGACGCGGTCAGGGTGGCGTTGAAGGTGCCGGGGCTATCGAAGGTGAGGCCAAGGATAAACGGGTCCGAATAAAAAACTGGATTCCCGGACGCATCGATCGGGAAGAAGTCGAGCCGGCGTACATGAGTGCCGAAATCGAACAGACCCGTGGACGATGTTTCGGTACCAGATTGACCGTTATCCGTAACAAACGTCACCGTCCACCCGGCAGCGCCGTCTCCTATCGGCAGGACGGCAGATGTGAATGCCGGCGAACCGGGCATATCGACGAGCGAATAGCTGAAACCTGGTCCGGGATCGAAGCCCTGGATGGTGTTCGCTAGGATACCCGGCACCACGAAGCTCGCCAACGCTCCGTTGATTGCCCCAAAATGGATGGTTTGGGTGACGAAGGCATCCGGGGGGGTGCCGGCCTGCTCGAGCGAGCCAAGAACGCCCGGCACTGCCGGTTGACTCGCCAGAATCGACGATAATGGGTTGAGCCCATGAAACGACTTGGGCCCGAGAAAATTCCCGAAGATCGCTTGTTCGAGGGGGATCCCGCTAAACCCCTGCAGTTGCGGATTTTGGACATTGATTTGGGTACCGACCTGGGTCCCGATGAGCGAGATCAAATCTCCGACCTGGCGATAGTTGGCCATTACCGTCGCCGGCGTGAGAATGTTCTCCGTCGCGAGAAAGCTCAGCGAATCGTCGAACGTCGACAGAAATTGCTGAGATCCGGGCGACAGAAACGTGACCGTTTGGGTGTTCGCATAATACCCGACGATCTGGGCAATTCCGCCCCCGAGCGAGTACCCGGTCAATGTTATCTGCGCGTTCGGATAGGCCGTGGCGATCTGGCTGACGAAATTGGCGAACTGCAACGTCTCGGATTGCAGTGCAAAGTTGGGCTGCCCGGTCACGTAGGACGCGTCTGCCAGCGTAGTATAGGCATGCGAACTATCGTCAACCGACGAGGTGCCACGTGCCGCGATCACAATTTGGCCGCCGTTGCTCGGATCGCCCTGTACCTACGCCGTCGCGCCAAAGCCGTTCGCTCCGGTAGTTGACTGAAGCACGGTATAGCCGGCTCCGCCCTGTGGAGCCGGGCTGAAAGCATCGCCTGCAAGCGTCGCCAGCTGCAGCACTGTCGGCGGCGCCGTGTGGCCCAGGTCCAGAGTGATCGTAGAGGGCCCGCTACTCGAGGCCTGGGCGAACGCTTGAATTGACAAGGTTATGGTCGTCGTCGACGCGGGGACAGTGAACTGGTAGAGCAGCAGGCCCGCTCTGGGAGAGGAGCCGGTGGCTCCAAGCCCCACGTTGCCGTACGTGAACACCGGCTGATCAGGAGAGGCAGCCTCAATGTCAGTATAGATGTATTGGATCGTGGTCGTGGTGCCGACCGCCACGTCGAGGATCGCACCGTTGGTAAGGTACGGGTTGGGCGGCAATGCGGTGCCCTTCAGCTGGTAAGCCAGAACAATGTTGACCTGTTCGTTGCCGCCCGACAGAGGCGTTACGGAAACGCCTGGGTTTGAGGATGTTCCATTTGACTGCGGCAGAGTGCCAAGGTCGAGCGAGCCATCATTGTATTGAAATGCTGCGTCCACGGTGAAGCAATCATCACAAGATGCTGAGCCGTTCTGCGACGCATTCCCCATAAAGCTAAAAAGGTTGCCGTTGGGCAATATGCTGGCGGTAGCCGAAGCGTTTCCGAGATAACCGGACGGGGAATTGCTGCTGTCCTCGGTTACTTGCACGGCGAGGGTGGTGCTGTTATTTCCGGTGCAAACATATTCAGGGTTGAAATACCCAAGGTCCGAGTCGAAAAAACTCCCAGGAGATCCTGGGTTATATTGGCAGGCGCTAATAAGATTTGCCGGACCGGAAGCTCCCACCGCGATCGACGGAGCAGCATTCAAATCTCGGCCACTGAATAGACTGGCCAATAGCCCAATAACAAAGACAGCCGGGCGCAATGTGGTTGATGCGCGACGCGCTTTGTTGCTTTCCCCTGCTCCCATGAAAACCTCGGCGATCGGCCCGGAGCATGCAACACCCATGACGCCGAAAAGCCTAGTGATCGGCGATAATACCCGATTTCTCTGTATCGGCCACATTGACAAAGCTCCGATCTGTAAAACCTAAAATAGAGGCGGTCGCTCGCATCGCGACGAAATTCGCCACACGCCGAGATCGCGCTAGGGTTTTCCTGCGCTCGACACGAGGACGCGGAATAACAGTGAATTGTGACAGATTGTCAACAAAATTTAACAGATCTGTAACATTTGGTAACGGCGCGCTATCTCGGTCGCGTGCCGAAATGGGTCGACGGCACCGCGGTCGGGTCCCAGGAACGGCCCGCCAGAGCCGGCCGCATCGGGATCCTTTATCATCCATTTCCGTCATGCCGCGCGGCGATTCGCCTCGGGCCTGTGCGATACGGCACTGATCACGCATGCCGAGAGCGGCCGCTTCGGTGTCGGGTGCACCCGCAATATCGTCGCACCGATCAGTCTCGCCGGGCAGTTCGAGCAGCCCTATGCCCAATGGGGCCGCCGACTTTGTTCGCGATCTCGCTCTTGCGCTACATGAAGACCTAATGGGCTCTCGCACGAGCAACTGGCGATGGTCTCGATCGTGCAGCGCGAGCGGGCGGTGAAGAACCCGCACTCCGATCAGGGTCGAGGATGTGCTGAATTCGCGCAGATGATCGCGTGCCCGTTCCGTCCATTGCCGTGCGGTCTCGCGACCGATGGCGGCGGAGCGCCTTGATCCTTGTTTCCGCCGAGCGCGTCCGCGACTTCGCACAGAAGTCGGTCTACCTCCGCGGGGCCGGCGAGAGTGTCGAGACGCCAATGGTCACGGGGTCGGCGGCATGCTCACCGCCAGCGGTACGATAATTATGCCGAACGAGCCGCCGCGGTAAACGGCGCAACCCTTACTGCGGAGGCGGCAGCGGGCGCTGGGTGAGATCGAAGCAGTCGGACATCGCGTTCGAACCGCCGTCGCGCCCGTTCAATGCCGGCAGGGTGAAGATCTTCTGGCAGAAGCGCACGAGGCTGACATGCGAGTTGAGCTCGTGCGAGATGTGCCCGGCTTTCGCATAGGGGCTCAATACCAGACAGGGAACCCGCGAACCGTAGCGAAACGGGTCGCCGTTGAATTCCGCGTGGGCGTCCGCCGGACGTTGTGCATGGGCGCTGTTCCAGCTTTCGACGACGGGCGGATCGACATGGTCGAACCAGCCGCCCCAATCGTCCCAGGTGATGAAGATCGCCGTGTTGTCCCACAGCCCGCCGGCGACGATCGCGTTGACCTGCTCGACCGTCCAACGCATGCCGCCGGTGACGTTTTGCCGGGGATGCTCGCTGAGATCGGGCCTGCCGTCGCCATAGACCCAGGACACTGCCGGCAACCGGCCGGATGACGCATCATGCTGGAACAGGTCGCGGGTGTGATTGCCGGGGTGGCCCGCGAGTTCGTTGATGTAATGGAACGCGTAACCCCCGTAATTGCCCCACTGAAGTTCAGCGCGCTCCAATTGCGCCGGCAGTGACTGCAGATTGTAACCCTGGCCCGGCTTGGGATTGTATTGGTGTTGCGGATTGTTGATGATCGGCGCGTCGGCGCAGATCAGCATCAAGTGGTTTGGCGTCGAGGGCACGGCGACCTCCGAGAAATATTGGTCGCACACCGTGTAGTTTCTCGCGTAATTAAAGTAATCCGGGATGTCGTCGCTCGTGTATTGCAAATGAAAGCGTGCGTCGCCGGCTCGATGCATCCACGTCAGGTGATCGTGAGGAGGATCGACCGGTGGCGGATTGGGCGCCGCGGCGAGCTGCTGGCCGTCGGCGCCCGGCAACGTGCCGAAGTAGTTATCGAAGGTGTGGTTTTCTTTGACGATGATGACGACGTGTTCGATCGCCATGGCAACCTCCTGCCCGATCGGGCCTGGTCCCGGGGCCGCTCCCCGCGGCCGATTAACTATACATGCCAATGGCCCCCGAGAGTGTGTTCTGGGTCGCAGTCCCCCCGCCGCCTAATGCTGCGAGCTCGCGAGCTGCCCAGCGCGTTGCGATAATGATGACCTTAAAATTGCCTTATTTGTGTTGCATATTTTCGCCTGCCGGCAGTCGCGCATCCGAGGCGGCTTTGCGCGAGCACTACAACCAAAGCGGGATTTTGCTGCAGATTCGCTGCAGATTGCAGCAAAGGTGATCGGCAACTCAATTTAACATTGCAGATTGCCGGTCGACCCAATTCGATTGATTCCGCAACCGCTCAGCGGACGGTAATATCGTCCTCCAGTCAGGCGTAGGGAAGATGGGTATGATGCGTTCATGGATTCATTTAACCCGCGGCCGTTTTGTGCGGCAGGCCCGGGTCGGGCTCGGCGACCTGCGCGAGGAGCATTTGAGCCGGCAGGGCTTTGCGGGGCCGGTGGCGATGCTCTACCGCACCGACGGGCCCAACGAGGTCGTGCGGGTCGAGGGCGACTATCGGCCGCGCCAGATCGACAGCGCCGATGTCGTCGCTCCCGATGCGGACGACCCGCGCGGCGGCTGGCAGACATTGCTGTCGAACGACGATGTCGCGGTGCAATCAGCCGGCGGCGCCGGGCGATGCCTTATTGTTACCGCGATATGGAGGGCGACCTGCTTTACTTTGTGCATCGCGGACGCGGCACCTTCGCGACCGAATTCGGACCAATCGCCTACGAGCCCGGCGACTGGGTATTGCTGCCGAAGGCGACGACTTTCCGGCAATTGCCGGAAAGCGGCGACAGCCTGTTGCTGGTCGTCGAGTCGCCGCAGCCGATCCGCCTCTGCGAGCACGAGCAGGTCGGCCGCCACACGCCGGTCGACCCGACGATGCTGGAGGTGCCTGACGTCGTCGATTACGGCTGGCCAAAGCAGGACGAATACGAGGTCCGCATGAAGCACGCCGGCGGCCACACCTCGATCTACTACCGCAACGACCCGATGAAGGTCGTCGGTTGGAAAGGTGATCTCTTCCCGTTCAAGTTCAATGTCCGCAACATCCTGCCGATCATGTCGGACCGGATTCATGTGCCGCCCTCGTCGTGGGTGACGTTCGAGGCGCCAGGCTTCGTCGTGCTCAGCATTGTTCCGCAAATCGCCGTAGCCGATCTCGAAGCCGAGGAATTGCCCAGCTATCATCGCAATATCGACATGGACGAAGTGATGCTGAGCCATGTTGACGAAGACCCGGGCGGACGCAGACCCGGCAGCTTCAGGCATACGCCGCAAGGGGTCCTACATGGCGCCGGCGAGGCCTATCGCGCGGAGTTTCAGGCTCGCCGCAAACCCGGCATGCGCCGCACCAGCACCAGCATCGGTGTCGATACCTATCGGCCACTCATACCCTCCGTGGAATTTGCTCGAATGACCGCTTGAGCAAGATGACGCTCCGCGGCCCGCTGGTGCCCGACGACGCTGCGCTCCCGAAGGTGGAGCGCGCGCTGCTGGATCGCGCTGGGGCTCTAGTTCCGCTTCTCGCCGAGCGCGCTCCCACCGCCGCCGCGGCGAGGCGACTGCCGGACGAAACGATCGCCGACTACCACGCCGCCGGCATTTTGCGCATTCTGCAGCCGAAACGCTTCGGCGGCATGCAGGGCCGTTTCAGCCTATTCTCCCGCATCGTCGAGGAGCTGACTTATGGTTGCGCATCCTCGGCCTGGGTCTATGCCGTATTGGCCGAGCATCAATGGATCATTGCCCAATATCCCGAGCAGGCGCAGATAGACGTCTGGGGCGAGAATCCCGAGGCGGTCGCATCGTCGTCGCTGGCTCCGCGCGAGGCCGCCAGGCGAGTCACCGGGGGCTGGCGGCTCAGCGGGCGCTACCCGTTCTCCAGCGGTTGCGACTTTGCACAATGGGCGATCATCGGCGCTTTCCTCGGCGAGAAGGGCGATCCCCGTCATATCGCCTATTTGCTGGTGCCGCTTTCCGAGGTCGAACTCGTAGACGATTGGGAGGTGCTGGGGCTCCTGGGCACCGGCAGCAAGTCGCTGGTATTGCACGACGTGTTCGTTCCGGAGCACCGCAGCGTATGGCTGAGCGATCTCTTCGCCGGCACCCCGCCGGGCGCGCTGGTGCATCCCGAATATCCGGTCCTGCGCGCCCCGCGAGGGTTCCTGGTCTCCTACTCGTTGCCACCGGTCTGCATCGCGCTCGGCCGCCGTGCCCTCGATATCGCATGCCGCGCGCAAGCCGGACGGGTGTCGCGCGGCGTGACCAGGGTCGCGGAATCCGAGGTTGTGCAGATGGCGATCGGCGAGGCTGCCGCCGCGATCGACGTCGCGACTTTGCTGCTGCATACCGGGCGGTGGTCCAGCACCGAAGCACTCGACTCGGGGCGCAAGATCACCGAGGGCGAAGCGCTGCGCGCCCGGCGCGACATGACTTTCGCACAGCATCAGGTGGGCTGGGCGCTGGAGCGCTTATGCGAGTTGAGTGGTGCCCGCTGGGTCTACGACACCGACCCGCTGCAGGAAATCCGGCGCGACGTGATGACGATCTTGACCCACCATGCCGCTAGCCGCCAGGCCGCAATGGTGCCCTACGGCCGGCTGCTGCTCGACCAAATCCCGGCCGCGCCGGGGTGCCGATAGAGAGCCCCCAACCCGCAATCAGAAGTCTCATCATGCGCCTGTCGCTTCTACTTTCGTTCCTGGTTCTGTTGGTTTCCATCTCGGCACGAGCCCAGGCGCCGACGCCCGCCGGCGAGTCCGCGGGAGGCCGGGTTTTCTGCGAGCAAAACGTGAGCTACCGGATTGCGGACCCCGCGACGGTTCCCGAGCCCTATCGGCGCTTTCTTGGAGCATGGAGCGATGCGGCCTGGGACCCCAATACTTGTGCAGCGCTGGTCGTCGACAATGTCGATCCTACCGGCACCGCTTCGATCATCTATGTGTACGGGCCGCTGGGAACGGGCGCGCGAGTGGCGGGTGGCGTCCTGCACGGCACCGGCGTCATTCGCGACGGCGAACTCAGGTTTCAGAATTCAGACGGCACACAGTTCGCGTTCCGCCCGGGTATCGTCGATCTCGTCGGGCGCATGACCACATCCGGCGGCCAATCCTACGAATCGGCTTTCAAGCATACGCCATGATGCCGGCAGCATGCCGCCGGAGCGAGCACTTCTCCCGCCGTGAGTTGACGCTCGCTATGGCCGTTCCTAAATTCCGCGATTGCTGGGGTCGATCACCCGGCGTGACATGCCGGTGCTGCGGTCGGCCCGCTTGGCTGGCTTACATCGGGTGACCGCATCCATAAGCTGGTAAAGTCTTGGTCGGACCGACGCTGCGGGCGAGATTGCCCGCAACGCCGGATCATCAGACGTGGTTAACGATGCGCCGACCCGCCACACCTTCGCCGATCAACGAACTCAACGAACGCAGCCGCGAGATCTTTCGGCTTATCGTCGACGGCTATGTCGCGACCGGCGAGCCGATCGGCTCGCGCACCCTGTCACGCCGGATGAGCCTGAATTTATCGTCGGCGACGATCCGCAACGTGATGGCCGATCTCGAGGAGGCGGGACTGCTTTATGCTCCCCACACCTCGGCCGGCCGCTTGCCGACCGAAATGGGGCTTCGCCTCTTCGTGCATGCGCTGCTCGAGATCGGGGATCTGGCCGAGGATGAACGCCACAGTATTGAGAGCCTGTGCGTTGCCCGGGGCAAGAGCCTGTCCCAGTTGCTGGAGGAGGCAACGACGGCCCTGTCCGGCTTGTCGCATTGCGCCGGCGTCGTTGTCGTCCCCAATCAGGATCGGCCGCTCAAGCACATCGAATTTGTTCATCTCGGTCCCGGCCGCGCGCTCGTCGTACTGGTGACCGAAGATGGACTCGTCGAAAATCGGGTTATCCAGGTTCCGCTTGGGCTGCCGCCGTCAGCCTTGGTGTCCGCCGGCAACTATCTCAACGCCAGGCTGATCGGACGGACTCTCGAAGAGGCGAAGGCGGAGATCGAGCAAGAGATCGCTTCGAACAAGGCACAGCTCGACGGGTTGACCTCTAAGCTCGTCGCTGCGGGTCTCGCGAGCTGGGCCGGAGGCGACGAGAGCAGCGCCTTGATCGTGCGCGGCCAAGCCAATTTGCTCGAGGATGTCACCGCGCTCGCCGATCTCGAAAGGCTGCGTACTCTGTTCGAGATGCTCGAAGCCAGAGAAACCATGCTGCGTCTTCTCGATGCGAGCAAGCAGGGAGCAGGCGTACAGATCTTTATCGGCGCCGAGAACCGCCTGTTTGGGGTGGCCGGCTGTTCCATGGTGATCGCTCCATACCAGAACAGCCGCGAGCAGATTGTCGGCGCCATCGGGGTCATTGGCCCGACCAGGATCAACTATGCCCGGATTATCCCGATGGTCGACTACACGGCCAAGATGATTGGGCGTTTGATGGGATAGGACAAGCGATGCAAGATATCAGAAACGAGCAGGAGAAGGTTGCCAAGCCCGACGAGCCCGCTAACAACAACATCGGCGGGCCGGAGGGCGCTCCGATCGAATCGGATGCGGAAGAACCGTCGCCGGAGACAAGAGTTGTCGAGCTCGAGGCTGAGCTCGCCGAGCAGAAGGACCGCCTGTTGCGCGCGCTCGCCGAGACCGAGAATGTGCGCCGCCGCGCCCAGCGCGAGCGCGAAGATGCGTCGAGATATGCGGTCGCCGGCTTTGCCAAGGACTTGCTCTCGGCCGCAGATAACCTGCACCGCGCGCTCGAAAGCTTGCCCGAGTCGGAGGCCAAGGATGACCGCACGCGCAGCCTTCTCGCTGGGGTCGCGGCGACGGAGCGCGAACTCCTGAGCATTTTCGAGCGGCATGGGATCAGGCGCATCGATCCCAAGGGCGAGCGCTTCGATCACAATTTCCACCAGGCGATCTTCGAGGCCGAACGGCCGGACCACCCTAGCGGCACGATCGTCGAGGTGCTGCAGCCCGGCTATGTGCTTCATGATCGGCTGTTGCGGCCCGCCATGGTCGGGGTTGCCAAGGGCGGCCCGAAGCCGAGCGAGCCAGCCAGCTCTGTCGGCAAGTGATCGGGTGTGACGCAGTGCGGACTGTGGTGCCAGCCCGTTGTAGCGGCTTGCGCCTCCACATATATAAACCCCAGCCACAGTGAGGGGATGGCAGAATATCACTTCCTGGGGGATCGGGACGGTGCTTCCCCGGGCCGCCTGGTCCTGCTTTTGAAATGAGGTATCCATGAGCAAGGTCATCGGTATCGATCTCGGTACGACGAACTCCTGCGTTGCCGTGATGGAAGGCAGGAATGCCAAGGTGATCGAGAACAGCGAGGGCATGCGGACAACGCCCTCGATGGTCGCGTTTACTGACTCTGGCGAGCGCCTGGTTGGACAGGCGGCCAAACGCCAAGCGGTGACCAACCCCGAAAACACGTTTTTTGCGATCAAGCGCCTGATCGGCCGCCGCTTCACCGATCCGATGGTGAAGAAGGACATGGATCTTGTCCCCTACAAGATCATCACCGGCGACAATGGCGATGCCTGGGTCGAGAGCCGCGGCAAGAAATACGCCCCGTCCCAGATCAGCGCGTTCATTCTGCAAAAGATGAAGGAAACCGCCGAGGCTTATCTCGGCGAGACGGTCACACAGGCGGTTATCACCGTGCCTGCCTACTTCAACGACAGCCAGCGCCAGGCGACCAAGGACGCTGGCCGGATTGCCGGGCTCGAGGTGCTGCGGATCATCAACGAACCGACCGCAGCGGCGCTCGCTTACGGCATGGAGAAGAAGGGCACCGGCACGATCGCGGTCTATGACCTCGGCGGCGGCACCTTCGATATTTCGATCCTCGAGATCGGCGACGGGGTCTTCGAGGTGAAGTCGACGAACGGTGACACCTTCCTCGGCGGTGAAGACTTCGACAAGAACATCATCGATTATCTCGCCGACGAATTCCGCAAGGAACAGGGCATCGATCTGCGCAACGACCGGCTTGCTCTGCAGCGCCTGAAGGAGGCCGCGGAGAAGGCCAAGATCGAGCTGTCCTCGTCGATGCAGACCGACGTCAATCTGCCGTTCATCACCGCCGATCAGCACGGACCCAAGCATCTCAACATCAAACTGACACGGGCCAAGCTTGAAGCGTTGGTCGACGAGCTGATCCAGCGGACGATCGGGCCGTGCCGCAACGCCCTCAAGGATGCGGGACTCAAGGCCTCCGAGATCGACGAGGTGATCCTCGTCGGCGGCATGACCCGCATGCCGAAGGTCATCGAGACCTGCAAGCAATTCTTCGGCAAGGATCCGCATCGCGGCGTCAATCCCGACGAGGTGGTGGCGGTCGGAGCGGCGATCCAAGCCGGCGTGCTGAAGGGCGAGGTCAAGGACGTCCTGCTGCTCGATGTAACGCCATTGTCGCTCGGCATCGAGACACTGGGTGGTGTCTTCACTCGGTTGATCGATCGCAACACAACGATCCCGACGAAGAAGAGCCAGGTCTTCTCCACCGCCGAGGACAATCAGACCGCGGTTACGATCCGCGTCTTCCAGGGCGAGCGTGAGATGGCCGCGGACAACAAGCTGCTTGGCCAGTTCGACCTGGTCGGCATCCCGCCGGCGCCGCGCGGCATGCCACAGATCGAGGTCACGTTCGACATCGACGCCAACGGCATCGTGCAGGTCTCGGCTAAGGACAAGGCGACCGGAAAGGAGCAGCAGATCCGCATCCAGGCTTCGGGGGGTCTCTCGGAAGCCGATATCGACCGCATGGTAAAGGACGCCGAGGCGCATGCCGAGGAAGACAAGCGGCGCCGCGAGCTGGTCGAGGCGAAAAACAATGCCGATGCGCTGACCCATACGACCGAGCGGACATTGAAGGAGAGCGGCGACAAGGTTCCGCAGGCTGACCGCGACGCCGTCGAACAAGCCGTCCAAGCCTTGAGGGATACACTCGGCAGTGAGGACGCCGGCGAGATCAAGGCCAAGACCGAGGCGTTGGCCCAGGTCTCGATGAAGCTCGGCGAGGCGCTCTATCGAGCCCAGCAGACCGAACAGGCCGCGGCCGGAGAAGCCGGTCCGTCTCAGGGTCCGTCCCAAGGCCATGCCGGCGGGAGCGACAAAGTCGTCGACGCCGATTTCGAGGAAGTCGACGATCAGAAAAAGCGCGGCTCGGCGTAAACCAACGGAGCCGAGGTGCAAAGCGGTTGCGATCACCCCGGCAGGATCTCTGCCGGGGTGATAGGCTGGGACAAAGCTCCATCTCGAACGTCCGTCGGCCATGGCTAAGCAGGACTTCTACGAGATCCTCGGGGTCTCCAAATCGGCGAGTCCCGACGAGCTCAAGTCGGCCTATCGCAAGCTCGCAATGAAACATCACCCGGATCGCAACCCGGGTGACAAAAGCGCCGAGCAGAAGTTCAAGGAAATCAACGAGGCATACGACATCCTGAAGGATGATCAAAAGCGCGCCGCGTACGATCGCTTCGGTCACGCCGCCTTCGAGCAGGGCGGCGCGCGCGGTCCGGGCGATTTCGGCTTTTCCGGCGGGTTTGCCGATATCTTCGACGAGATGTTTGGCGAGTTCATGGGCGGCGGCCGACGCGGTCAGGGCGGGCCGAGCCGCGGCAGTGATCTCCGCTACAACCTCGAGATCTCGCTCGAGGAAGCTTTCCGCGGCAAACAGACAACAATCCGCGTGCAGACACTGGTCGCCTGCGACCAGTGCAAAGGCGGTGGTGCTGAAGCCGGCTCGCGGCCGATTGCCTGCCCAACCTGCTACGGCCGCGGACGCGTGCGCGCGCAACAGGGCTTCTTTACGATCGAGCGGACCTGTACGACCTGCCAAGGCGCCGGACGGGTTATCGATAACCCCTGCAAGGCTTGTGGCGGCCAAGGGCGCGTGCGCCGCGAGAAAACACTGTCAGTGAACATCCCGGCCGGCGTCGAGGACGGTACCCGCATCAGGCTCGGCGGCGAGGGTGAGGCCGGAGTGCGCGGCGCTCTAGCAGGCGACCTTTACATGTTCATCAGCGTGACGCCGCACCGGATCTTCCAGCGCGACGGCGCCAACATCTATTGCCGGGTGCCGATCCCTATCACGACCGCGGCGCTCGGCGGCACGATCGAGGTGCCGAGTGTAGACGGCAGCCGGGCGCGCGTCACGGTGCCCGCGGGTACCCAGTCGGGCCACCAGTTCCGCCTCCGGGGCAAGGGCATGACGGTGCTGCGCTCCCCCGCTCGTGGTGATATGTTCATCGAGGCGGTCGTCGAGACCCCGCGCAATTTGAACAAACGCCAGCAGGAGCTGCTGCGCGAATTCGAAAAGGCCGGCGAGAGTGGCACGACCCACCCTGAAAGTGAGGGCTTCTTCGCCAAAGTGAAGGAATTCTTCGAAGACCTGAGGGAATAGCCGCCGGTCGCTACTCCGCGGGTATCGGCTCGCGGGCTGCGATCACGGGGATCGGTTGGTTTCCCTTTGCCAGCACTGCTTCGAGCGTCCGCTGAATGTCGGCGAGTTTGGTCGGGTGCTCGATCTTATGGCCGAACAGGTCCTTGACGTAGAACACGTCGACAACCTTTTCGCCGTAGGTCGAGATCTTGGCGCTCGAAATCTGCAGGTTGAGATTGGTCAGCGCACGGGTCAGCTCGAATAGAAGCCCAGGCCGGTCGCGACCGTTGACCTCGATGACGGTGTGGGAGGTGCTCGCCTTATTGTCGACGAGAACGCGAGGGGGCACGGTGAAGACCTGCGTCCGACTGGGAAAGGCGGGCGAGCGGCCCAGTTCGCGGTGCGGCTTCAGATCGCCGGTCAGTACGTTCTCAAACACCACCGCCAGCCTTGCGAGCTTGTCCGGACGGTCGAAAGGGGCGCCGGTGGAATCCTGAACCCAAAAGGTATCGAGCGCCATCCCGTTCGACATCGTCACAATCTTGGCGTCGACGATGTTAGCGCCGCAGACTGCGAGCGCACCGGCGATGCGCGAAAAGAGACCTGGGTGATCCGCGGTATAGAGGGTTATCTCGGTTACCGATCGTTGAACATCGACACGTTTCTCGACGGTGAGCGGGGCCCCGGTTGTCTCGGCCTCGCGCACCAGGCGAGCATGACGCGCATGTGTCGCGGCATCGAAAGATAGCCAATAGAAAGGATAGCCGCGGCTGCAGAAGGCAGTGAATTCGGTTTCGCTGAAGTCGGGCAATAGCGGGCGCAGCGCTCCCTGAGCGGCTGCGACGCGCGATCGTTGGCCTTCGCCGCCGAGCTCACCCGAAATCACTTCGATGGCGCGGTGGTAGAGTTCGCGCAGCAGCGCCGCCTTCCAGCCGTTCCACACTTTCGGCCCGACGGCGCGGATATCTGCCACAGTCAGCACCAAGAGAAGCTTCAATCGCTCCGGTGACTGCACGCGCTCGACAAAATTCTGGATCGTCTGCTGGTCGGTGGTGTCGAGCTTGAATGCGGTACTGCTCATCAAGAGGTGCCAGCGCACCAGCCAAGCGACGGTCTCGGTCTCTTGGTCCGAAAGCCCCAGTCGCGGGCCGAGCTTCAGCGCGATCTGCTCGCCGATTATCGAGTGATCGCCGCCGCGGCCCTTGCCGATGTCGTGCAGAAGCACGGCGAGGTAAAGAGCCCGTCGCGAGACGATCGTCGGCATCAGTTGGGTGGCGAGCGGAAGCTCGTCATCGAGGAGCCCTCGCTCGATTTGGTGCAGAATGCCAATCGCGAACAGCGTGTGCTCGTCGACCGTGTAGACATGGTACATGTCGTACTGCATCTGTGCGACGACCCGCCCGAAATCGGGAACGAAGCGTCCGAACACACCCGCCTCGTTCATCCGCCGCAAGGTGGTTTCGGGATCCTTGTGCGAGGTCAGGATCTCCAGGAACAGGCGGTTGGCCTCTTTGTTTTCGCGCAGCTCTTGGTTGATCAGCCGCAATGAGTGAGTCGCCGCCCGCAGCGCGCGGGGGTGAATGTCGAGCCCGTGCTGTTGTGAGACATGGAACAGCCGGAGCAACGCTACCGGATCGTTTTTGAAAAAGTCGTCCGACGGAATGGTGAGCCATTGGCCATCGACGAGGAACCCGGCGAGGCTGCGCCGACTGCTGCCCCATCGGATCCACGGGAGCCGGCGTTTGGTCTTCTGGTCGGCTTCGAGGATAGCGCAAAAGATCCGCGTCAGATCGCCGACGTCTTTGGCCACCAAAAAATAATGCTTCATGAAGCGCTCGACGTCGCGGCTGCCGGCATGGTCGGTATAGCCCATTCGCTGGCCGATCTCGGCCTGCAGATCGAAGGTCAGCCGCTCTTCGGCGCGGCCGGCGAGGTAATGGAGGTGGCAGCGAACCGTCCACAGGAACTGCTGGGCGCGCGCAAAGCGTTGCGAAGCGTCCGCCGAGAGCACGCCGTGGTCGACGAGTTTCCCGACGTCGTCGGTGCGGTAGATGTATTTCGCGATCCAGAACAGCGTATGCAGGTCTCTCAGCCCGCCCTTGCCCTCCTTGATGTTCGGCTCGAGCTGGTAACGGCTGTCGCCGACTCGCTTGTGGCGCGCGTCGCGCTCGGCGAGCTTGGCCTCCACGAACTGCGCTGCACTGCCCTTGACGATCTCTGTATCAAAGCGTCGCCTGAGTTCGTCGAAGAGTGCCTGCTCGCCCCATAGATAGCGCGCTTCGAGCAGCGCCGTGCGGATCGTCAGATCGGCTTTAGCCTGGCGCAGGCATTCCGCGACCGACCGCGTCGCGTGCCCGATCTTGAGGCCGAGGTCCCACAAGAGATAGAGGAGATATTCGACGACCTGCTCGGTGTGCGGGGTCTGCTTGTAGGGCAGCAGAAACAAGAGGTCGATATCGGAATAGGGTGCAAGCTCGCCGCGCCCGTAGCCGCCGACTGCGACGATCGCCAGGCGCTCACCCGAAGTAGGGTTGGCAAGCGGGTAGATTTCGTTTGTCACCAGGTCGAACAGCGCGCGGATCAGCTGATCCATCAAAAAGCAGTGCTCGCGGCTCGCCGCGTCGCCATCGGCGGCCGCCTCGAACCGCCGGCGGATCTCGGCACGGCCGGCCGCGAGCGCGGCTCTCAGCGGCGCGAGAAAGGGGCCGCGATCGAGCGCCGGAGCTGAAGCGTCTTGCGCGGCGAGGGACAATCCCTCCGCCAATACCCTGCGGTCGATGATATCGCGCTGCCGCTCAATGCTGCCCATCGCGCTGCGATCCGCTAGATGACCGAGCCGGTCGTATGCTCCAGATGGGTGACGCAGGCCCTCACCGCGAGGGCCGCCTCACATCCCGCTTCGATTGCTCCGCCTGCTCCGCCTGTTTCTACAGGAAAAATACAGGCGTTAATACCCGTTGAAATCCGCCGGCCGGCGCATCGTCCGCTTCGCCCGCAGCCTTCTTTGCCGCTGACGACAATCAAAAATTGCATCGATTGTCGCGTTTTGTGCTATCTGCAGCGAATCTCCAGCTAAATCCCGTTCTGGTTGTATCACCCTTCGGCGCCAGACCAGCATTCCGCATGGATGACCACCCTCCGTAACCCAACCGGCGTCGGTTCGAAAATCGTCATGCATACATTTATGCAATATAAAACGGCAAATTTATGGCCGTAATATCGCAATTTTAGCGACGTCGACCTCGCTGGTCGATACTTTAGTGCCGCCGAGATTTTCCCACCTCCTCCGCGGCTGCGCCCAGAATAATGCGCATGTGCGGCATCCGCAGCTTGCGGTCGACGACGCAGTTACTCTTCCGGCATGCCGGCCTTGCGTAAGCCGGTATAATAAGCTGCCTCGGCTAGGCCACGGATGTTTGGGGCCTCGTAACGAGTGCCCGCCCTAGTTCAGCAACGTTCCGCCAAGAGCCTTCGCCAGACAGCTTGCAGCCTCGGCCAGCTCTGCAGCGACAAACGATCGAAGCCGTCCGCATCCTGAACCCCTTCGCCGCGCATAACGCCATGAGGATCGAGCAGACCCTCGGCCAGTGAGCTTATGTCCGTGGCTGCGGCGGTTCGACGAGCACGTTGATGGCGCGGGCGGCGACGGTGAGCTCACGCCAGGTCTCGTCGTCGATCGGAACGCCGTCTTTGATGCGCGCGGCGCGGGTCAGGCGTTCGGGATCGCCGGGGATCAGCACCGGCTCGTCCGCGCGGATCGGCGGCGAAGCGGTGATGTAGGCTGTCATCGCGGCGATCTCCTCGCGCAGCCACTGCCGGTCGATCAGCCGCGACGGGTCGATGACGATCGTCAGCATGCCGTTCGTCGCCGTGCCGGCGCCCTGCCGCTCGGGCCGCATCGTGCCGCTGCCGCACAACGCGCCCGCCAGCATCTCGCAGACAAAAGCGAGCGCATAGCCCTTATGCTCGCCCAAGGTCAGCACCGCTCCTCGCGGCTGGCGATACATCGCGCCGGGATCGGTCGTCGGCTTGCCATCGCCGCCCAGCAGGATGCCGGGTTTCATCTGCTCGCCCTTGTTGCGCGCGACCCGCACCTTGCCCATCGCGACGACGCTCGTCGCCATGTCGAGAATGATCGGGCGTTGCGGCTCGGGGCCCGGGATCGCGATGCAGACCGGGTTGGTGCTGAAGCGCGCATCGGTGCCGCGCCACGGCGCCACCGCCGGGCGGGCATCGGTGACGTTGACGAAATGAAACGAGACCATGCCGGCCTCGGCGCAGAGCTCGCCATAAGTGCCGACCCGGCCGATGTGGTGCGGGTTGCGCAGCGCGACGACGGCGACGCCGGTCTCGCGCGCTTTGGCGATACCCGCGAGTGTCGCTTCGCGCGCGGCGATCTGGCCCCAGGCGCGCTCGCCGTCATAGACGATCAGCGAGCCGTCTTCGCTGACCACACGCCCTTTGCGGTTGGCTAAGACCGTGCCGCCTGCGAGATGCTGCAGATAGTTCGGGATCAGGCCGACGCCGTGGCTGTCGTGGCCGCGCAGATTGGCCTCGATCAGGTGGTCGGCGATGATGCGCGCCTCATCGGCTTCGCTGCCCGCCGCCTCGAAGACGCGCAGGGCAATCCCGTGCAGGTCGTTATGAGCGATCACAATCATGGCGGTTCTCCTGACAATTCAGCGGAGGCGGCGATACGCACCGGGTGGGCGGGGTAGACGCCGAGAATTTTCAACTCACGCGAGAAGAAGGCGAGCTCCTCGAGCGCGAGCGCCAGCGGCCGGTCCTCGGGATGCGCCTCGACATCGGCATAGAACTGGGTCGCGGAAAACGCGCCGCCGACCATGTAGCTTTCGAGCTTGGTCATGTTGACGCCGTTCGTCGCGAAGCCGCCCATTGCCTTGTAGAGCGCCGCCGGGACGTTGCGCACGCGGAACAGAAACGTCGTCACGGTCGGCGTGCCGCGTGGCGGGCGTTCTGGCTCGCGCGACATGATCAGAAAGCGGGTTGTGTTGTGCTCGGCGTCCTCGATGTTCTCCTTCAGCGAGATGAGTCCGTAGATCTGGCCGGCGAGCTCCGAGGCGATCGCCGCAACGGTCGGGTCGGCGCGCGCAGCAATCTCCGCCGCGGCCCCGGCGGTATCGGCTGCGACGACCGGCTGGAGCCCGAGTTCGCGGATCAAATTGCGGCACTGTGACAGCGCATGTACATGACTCCGGACTGTGCGCAATGTGCTGAGAGTTGCGCCGGACAGGCCCAGCAGATGATGGTTCACCCGCTCGAAATGCTCGCCGATGATGTGGAGACCGGAATCCGGCATCAGGTGATGAATGTCGGCGACGCGCCCGGCGACCGAATTCTCGATCGGGATCATCGCCAGCCGGGCGCGGCCTTCGTGCGCTGCGGCGAAGGCGTCCTCGAACTGGGCGCAGGGCAGCGTCGTCATGTTGGGAAAAACACGGCGGCAGGCCAGATCGGAATAGGCGCCGGGCGCGCCCTGGAATGCGATCGTTTGCTCAGGGTCGGAGACAGCCGTCATCGGGTTGGTGCCCGTTTATCGTCACCCCCGCGGAAGCGGGGGTCGAGTGGCCATTTCGCCGGAGCTTGGGGCCCTGAGTTCCCGCTTTCGCAGGAATGACGGGAAGAGAGGGATTGGCCGGCTGTAACGGCAAGCTGGCGGGCGCGCGCGAGATCGGCCGGGGTGTCGACCTGCACGCCGAGCCAGGCGCGATCGATGAGGCTGACCGAGATGCGCATGCCGGCTTCGAGTGCGCGCAACTGCTCGAGCCGCTCGCGCTGTTCGAGGATGCCGCGCGGCAACGCGACGAACCTTTCGAGCGCGGTGCGCCGGTAGGCGTAGAGCCCGATGTGCTCGTAATGCGGCCCCGGCCCCCACGGCACGACCGTCTTGCTGAAGTAAAGCGCACGTGCCGGCCGGCTCGGGTCGGCAAAGCCGGCGGCGACCTTGTTGACGCTGGTGTCGTCGACCGCCGCTTCGTCCTCGATGACCGCCGCGAGGGTCGCGATGTCGGTTTCCGGGTCAGCGAGACCGGCGACGGCGGCGCGAATCGCGGCCGGGTCCAGCAACGGAAGGTCGCCCTGCAGATTGACGACCGCGTCGTGTCTGCGGCCGGGGTCGAGACGCATGATCGCCTCGTGGATGCGGTCGGAGCCGGTGGGTTGGCCCCGATCTGTCATCACGGCACGCCCTCTGACCTTCTCGACCGCGTCGGCAATGGCGCGGTCGCCGCAGGCAACAACAACCGGCCCGATCTCGGCGGCGACGGCGCGCCGCCAGACATGGACGATCATTGGCGCTCCGGCGATGTCGGCGAGCGGTTTGCCCGGCAGACGCGTTGCGGCGAGGCGGGCGGGAATGATGATGATCGGGTTTTTGGGTAGGGCGGTGCTCACAGGTATTGCTTAATCTTGCTTCGGCAGCGACAAGATGCCCGGTTCGTCGCGCCGCCGGAAGCGTGATAATTCACGCTGGCTGGCGAAAGGGCATCGATGTCTTCATTCGAGTGGAACAAGATCATTGCCTCGGTGCTCACGGCTCTGATCATCGCGATGGTGTCCGGGATTCTGGCAAATCAGCTCGTCCGGCCGAAGGAGTTGGAAAAGCCGGTTTTTCTTGTGCAGGGGGCCGAGCAGACCGCCGCCGCGCCGGCGGAGCAGCCCGCTGCCGCCAAGCTCGAGCCGATCGGGCCGTTGCTTGCCAAGGCCGATCCGAAAAGGGGGGAACAGGTCGCCAAAGTCTGCCAGACCTGTCACACCTTCAATAAGGGCGAGCCGAACAAGATCGGCCCCAATCTTTGGGACGTCACCGAGGAACAGATCGCCAGCGTCCCTGGCTACCAGTTTTCTGCCGCATTGGAGAAAGACAAAAACGAAAAATGGGACCCGGAAAAGCTCAACCAGTGGCTCGCCAACCCGCAATCCTTCGCCAAAGGCACGAAGATGACCTTTGCCGGCTTTCCCAAGGCGCAGGACCGCGCCGACGTCATCGCTTATCTGAACACGCTGAAATAGGTCAGTGCCGCCAATCGCTCTCGATGGCCTACTTGCTCTCGCACTTGAGCTCGCGGATGCCGCGGGCGAGGTGATTCGCCCGTATTTCAGAAAACCGCTGGCCGTTGACGACAAGGCCGATCTCACCCCGGTGACGATTGCCGATCGCAACGCCGAACAAGCGATGCGCGCACTGATCGGGCAGCGGTTCCCCGAGCACGGCATCATCGGCGAAGAGTTCGGCCGCGTACGCGAGGACGCCGAATTCGTCTGGACATTGGACCCGATTGACGGGACGAAATCCTTCATCAGCGGCGTGCCGCTGTTCGGCACGTTGATCGCGGTGACGCGGGCAGGGCGTCCGATCCTCGGCGTCATCGACCAGCCGATTTCGCGCGAGCGCTGGGTCGGCGTCGCCGGCCGGACGACGACGCTCAACGGCTCCCTCGTGCATTGCCGGGTGTGTCCCGATCTCGCCGCAGCCACGCTGTTCGCCACCTCGCCCGACATGTTCGAGAGGCAAGATGCCGCGGCCTTCGCCCGGGTTTCGAGCGCAGTCAAGCTGACGCGCTTTGGGGCCGATTGCTACGCCTACGGCCTGCTTGCCACGGGGTTCATCGACCTCGTTCTTGAAGCCGGCCTGAGGCCTTACGATTTTTGCCCGATGGTTCCGATCATCGAAGGGGCAGGCGGGGTCGCCACCAACTGGCGCGGCGCCGCTCTCGACCTCGCCTCGGATGGCCGCGCCTTGATGACCGGCGATCGCCGCACCCATCAAGCGGCGCTGGCGCTTCTCGGCATCTGAGCCGATCGCGCGGAGTTCAGCCAATGCGCAGAGTCACTGCAATCTTCGTCGCGACATTCATGTCGCTCGCACTGGCTGCCGTCGCCTATGCGATGACGACACCCGGCATGTCGCTGTTCGGTGACTTGAAATACCCTCCGGATTTCAAGCATTTCGACTATGTCAACCCGGACGCGCCAAAGGGCGGCACGATGCGTCTCGCGGCGATCGGCACTTATGACACCCTCAACCCCTATGTCGTCAAAGGGGTGCCGGCGGCCGGGATCGGCCAGATCTTCGATACCCTGACGGCCTCCGCCGAGGACGAGCCCGGCAGCGAATACGGTCTCGTCGCCGAAAAGATCGAGCTCGCCCCCGACAGGCTTTCGGTGCTGTACACGATCCGCAACGAAGCGCGGTTTCACGACGGAACGCCGATGACGCCGGACGACGTGATCTGGACCTTCGAGACACTGCGCGCGAAGGGCCACCCGTCCTACCGCTCCTATTACGGCGACGTCACGAAGGTCGAGAAAGAGGGCGAACGCGGCGTCCGCTTCTCGTTCAAATCGGCCGACAACCGCGAATTGCCGCAGATCCTCGGGCAGATGCCGGTATTGTCGAAAGCCTATTGGTCGGGGCGCGACTTCGAGAAGACAACGCTTGACCCGCCGCTCGGCAGCGGTCCCTACAAGATCGAGTCACTCGATCCTGGGCGATCGATAACCTATCGCCGGGTCGCCGATTACTGGGCTGCCGATCTGCCGGTCAACAAAGGCCGCCATAACGTCGATACGATCCGCTATGACTATTATCGCGACGCGACGATTTCTCTCGAGGCGTTCAAGGCCGGCCAATACGATGTGAAGCTCGAAAATTCTTCAAAGGATTGGGCGACCGGCTATGACAGCCCGGCGGTGCGCGAGGGTCTCATCAAAAAGGCGGAAATCCCCAACCAGCTGCCAAGCGGCATGCAGGGCTTTGCCTACAATCTGCGCCGGCCGTTGTTTCAGGATCCGCGGGTGCGCGAGGCCCTTGCTTACGGTTTCGATTTCGAGTGGTCGAACAAGAACTTGTTCTATGACGCCTATACCCGCACCCGCAGCTACTTCGATAACTCAGAGCTGGCAGCGACCGAGGCGCCGCAGGGCGAAGAGTTGAAGATCCTTGAGAAATTCCGCGGGCAGGTCCCCGACCGCGTATTCACGACCGAGTACGATCCGCCCAAATACGACGGCTCGGGCAATATTCGCGACGGACTGCGGGCGGCGCTAAAGCTGTTGAAAGAAGCGGGTTGGACGTTCAAGGGCGAGAAGCTCGTCAATGACGAGACCGGTCAGCCTTTCGAATTCGAGGTCCTGCTCGACAACCCGCAATTCGAGCGCATCGTGCTGCCTTTCGCGAAAAACCTCGAGCGCATGGGGATTACGGCGCGGGTACGTACGGTCGACCCTGCGCAATACCAGAAGCGCATGGACACCTTCGACTACGACATGACCGTGGCGGTGTTCCCGCAGTCGCTGTCGCCCGGCAATGAGCAGCGCGAGTATTGGGGCTCCAAGGCCGCCGACGAGGAGGGAAGCCGAAATCTCCTCGGCATCAGGAGCCCAGTCATCGACGACCTCGTCGAAGAGCTGATCCGGGCGCCGGACCGGCCGAGCCTCATTGCGCATACGCAGGCGCTCGACCGGGTATTGCAGTATGGCTATTATCTGATCCCGCACTACCACATCGCGAAATTCCGTGTTGCGCTGTGGGACAAGTTCCGGCGCCCCGCGATCTCCCCCAAATACGCGGTCGGCATGGATACCTGGTGGATCGACCGAACAGCCGAGCAATCGGTCGAGGCTAAAAAGGGTGAAGCGACGAAGCAGTGATCGCCCCCACTCAGTTTACGACGCCATGATCGCCTACGCGATCCGCCGGGTGCTGCTGATAATCCCGACACTTTTCGCGATCATGGTGGTCAATTTCTTCATCGTGCAGGCGGCGCCGGGCGGCCCCGTCGAACAGATGATCTCGCGCCTGAAGGGCGGCACGGTCAGCGCGACCGAGCGGGTCAGCGGCGGCCCCGGCGAATTCAAGGCCCAGGCGGGCGGTGGCGAGACCCGCTATCGCGGCGCGCGCGGTCTCGATCCCGCACTGATCAAGGAGCTCGAAAAGCAATACGGCTTCGACAAGCCGCCGCTTGAGCGTTTCCTGTTGATGATGCGCAACTACCTGACCTTCGATTTCGGCACCAGCTTCTTCCGCGACCGGCGGGTCGTCGATCTGATCAAGGACAAATTGCCGGTGTCGATTTCGATCGGGCTGTGGACGACGCTGATCACCTACCTCGTTTCGATCCCGCTGGGCATCAGAAAAGCGGTGCGCGACGGCAGCCGCTTCGATGTGTGGACCAGCGGCGTCATCATCATTGGCTACGCCGTGCCGAGCTTCCTGTTCGCGGTACTGCTGATCGTGCTGTTCGCCGGCGGCAGCTATTTGCAGATCTTCCCATTGCGCGGGCTCGTCAGCGACAATTGGGCCTCGCTGTCTTGGCCGATGCGTATTGCCGATTATTTCTGGCACATCGCATTGCCAATCGCGGCGCTGGTGATCTCGGGGTTCGCGACACTGACGATGCTGACCAAGAACTGCTTTCTGGAAGAAATCAATAAACTATACGTATTGACCGCGCGCGCTAAGGGACTGACCGAGCGCCGGGTGCTCTATGGCCACGTCTTCCGCAATGCGATGCTGCTCGTCATCGCCGGCTTTCCTGCGGCGCTCATCGGCATTCTGTTCACTGGATCCCTGTTGATCGAGGTGATCTTCTCGCTCGACGGACTGGGCCTGCTCGGCTTCGAGGCGGCGATAAACCGGGACTATCCGATCGTGTTCGGCACGCTCTACGTCTTCACACTGATGGGTCTTCTCCTGAAACTTGCCAGCGACCTCACTTACATGGTCATCGACCCGCGCATCGACTTCGCCGCGCGCCGGGTCTGACGCGAACAGCTGCCCTCGCCTCGATTATCAGCGCCGCGATCTGGTAGAATGCGTCGCGGTGATAAGGAGAATGCTGCGATGGCGGAGCGGGTCGAGCGGCGGCTGACGACGATTCTTGCGGCTGATGTCGCCGAGTACAGCCGGTTGATGCGCGCTGACGCATGAGTGACAGTCGTCCGCTGTTCGCCTTCGCATTCCGCAGCGGGCTGGGGCAACCGTTGTGCGATCTCGCTGAGACCGACGTCGCGGTGGGCAATGGGGATTTTGTCTGGGTGCACCTCGACCTTCGCGATGCCGCGGCGCAGGCTTGGCTGCACCGCCGCCCCTGGCCGCCCGACGTCCTTGAGACGGTAGCCGCTCCGATTCAGCGCGGTAGGCTCTTCATCAAGCCGGATCTGGTCTACGGCCATTTGCGCGACTTCCGTGATCAGCCCGATGGCGCCACTCTGCAAGCGGGCTCGCTCTGCGTTGTCGCCTCTCGGACGCTGCTCGTCACCGGTCGACACATCCCGCTGCTCTCGGTCATGGAGCTGCGACGCAGGGTAGAAACGCGCACGGTCGTGCCGGCGAGCCCGTTCGGGCTGATCACGGAATTCTTCAGAGCCCTAAACGACATCGGCGAGGGTTTGTTGCAGGATGCCAGCGAACGCCTGAGTGTGTTGGAGTCGAAGGTGCTGAAACGTGACGGCGCTGGGCACCGCAAGGACATCCTGGAGATGCGGCGCGACTCAATCCGGGTGGCCCGTGACATGACTTACAAGCGCACGGCCATGCTTGAACTGGCGCGCGAGCGTCCAGTGCTGCTCTCTGCCGACGAATTTGACCGCTTCAACCGCCAGATCCATCGCTATGGAGCACTGGTCGAGGATGCCCAGGAGTATGCGGAGCACTGTCAGTTCCTACTCGAAGAGCTGCGAGCGCAGGTCGAGGAGGAAACCAACCGAAACCTTTACATACTCACGATGTTCTCGGTGATTTTCCTGCCGGCGACCTTGATCGCCAGCATCTGGGGCATGAATGTCGGCGGGATTCCGTTCAGCGGCAGCCCGAACGGTTTTTGGGTGGTCGCCGGGCTGATAGCAGCGGTTTTTGCCCTGGTCGCGATCATCGTTCTCCGGTTTCGGCTTGGTTGGCGCTGACGCGGCATGGCTCCCTGTGGCAAAGCTCCCCGACGTATCACTATCGTTCGTAAGTTGCGCGATCCCGCGGACCCGGCGTCGAAAAGCAGAAATGTAAAAAAACATCATTAACGGTTGATAGCGTCTCCCGCTGTCCTGACGGGGGTAACATGAGGAACAAATCGCACGGCAGAGGCCGCAGCTATGGTGCGCTGGTCGCCGTCTGCTCCGCGATCATACCTTCCGCTGCGTATGCACAAGACACTACCGGAGACCGGATCGAAGCGATCGAGCGGCAGATCCGCAATCTGCAGAGCGAATTGAAGGAGCTCAAGGACGAGCTCGGCGCAGCAAAGCAGCAGCTCCAGCAATCACGCAGCGAGGCGCAGCGATCAAAAGAGGAGGCTCGACAGGCCCGCGAGGCGGCAGATCAAGCGCGGCAAGACGCAGCCAAGGCAGCGACTGCCGAATCAGTAGCCACGCAAGGCGCCACCCAGGCGCAAGCCGCCGCGGCTGCCCCGCCGCCGACACCCGTCGTCGCGGCGGCCAAGGGCGTCCAGGTGGGTATGCCGGGCGGCAGGCCAACGATTTCGACCTCGGATGGCCGCATGTCTTTCGCCATCGGCACCCAGGTCCAGTGGGACGTGGGCACCTATCTCCAAAACCCGCTCGCGACGACGCAGTTCCCGCAGCTCAACAGCGGGGAAAATTTGCGGCGCGGACGAATTTTCTTTGTAGGAAAGTATGATGATTTCACGCTCAATGTTACCCCGGACTTTGGCGGCTCACCCGATGGGTCGCCGACTTTGTACGAAGCGAACCTGAACTTCACCGGGTTCAAGCCGGTGACGGCCACTATCGGTTACTTCAAGCCGTGGTTCTCGCTCTACGATTCGCAAAGCTCGAACGATTTCCTGCTGATGGAGCGGCCGAGCATCATCGAAATCTCGCGCAATGTGGCGGCCGGAGACGCGCGCGCCTCGGTAGGAGCTAAGGCCTCGACCGATCAATATTTCGCGTCTTGGTATATGACCGGCGCCACCTACGGTGCGCAAAGCTCAAGCCTGCTCAACGGCGAACAGGTCAGTACCGTCGGGCGGCTGGCCGGGCGTCCCTATTATGACGACGATTGGAACCTGCACCTGGATTTCTCCGGTGAATACGTCTTCCATCCGAACATCAACGCAAACGGCACACCGGGGGTCAGCCGCACCACATTCAACCTGCAAGATCGGCCCGAGGATCGCGCTGCCGACCAGAACCGGCTCATCAGCACCGGCAACCTGTCAATATCCAATGTCGGCGTTTACGGTGGCGAGGTCGGGATCAACTGGCGGAATTTCCTCGTTCAGGGCGGCTATTATCATATTGGCGAGACGCAATCGAAATTGCAGGGCCAGCCTGCTCCCGGTCTCAGTTTCAATGGCGGTTACGTCGAAGCCGGCTGGGTCATGACCGGCGAGCCCATCCGCTACAGCACCGGTTCTGCTGCCTTCGCCAGACCCAAAGTCGCCGATCCGTTCATCATCGGCGAGAATGGCCTCGAGACTGGTATCGGGGCATGGGAGATCGCCGCACGCTGGAGCGTCATGAATTTGAACAGCAATGTCACGCCGGGCTCGGGCGTGTCACAGACCGTTACCGGTGGCGTCTATGGCGGCCTGCAACAGATCTTCGGCGCAGCCCTTAGCTGGTACCCAAACGACTGGGTACGGTTTTACCTGCAATTCCAATACACCCAAATAGACAAGTTAAACCCTGCGGGGACAGCGCAAATCGGCCAGAAATTCGAGACCCTCGCCGGCCGCGTGCAGGTCGCCTTCTAAGATCCGGCCAAGTCCGCCGGCCGTCGGGCAACAGGGCCAGCCAAACTCATTCGCGCGGCAGCGGCCATCATGGTCCTTTCTTCGCCGCTCACTTTCGCTGATGCAACTTCTGTTAGAGGAATGGCGTTATCAATAAAAGCCCCGGCGAAATGCTTCGCTGTTGCGACTGTAATTTGCCGCTTGACTTGGCGAAAAATTTTTGCGCGTTGATTACGTGTCTCCTGCTAACCCGGGAGAGCAGGCGCAAACACGCAGAATGCGGCCCCTCGATTGGAAACAGTAATGCCGCGGATCGCCCTTATTTGCTGCTTTGCTGCTCTGCTCGGCTCGTGCGGCACCCAGACCGTCCAACAGACTGATTGGGCGCGGGCGCGTCTAGCTTGTGCCGATGTGGGTATCGACCCGGGCAGCAGCGCCTTCGATCAGTGTGTCTTCGATCTATACTACTCTCTGTGGAACGAGCAGAACACGGCCGAGCGGTGACCAGGGGACGGGGAGATGCGAATGAAAACGTTTCCGCCTGTGGTGGCGCTGGTTGGAGCGCTCAGCTTCGGTAATGCTGCCAGCGCTCAGCAGTCCGGAACCGCCGACCAAGCCAAGGCGCTGCTTGCGAAGGCCGCCACAGCGGTCAGGGCGGACAAAGCCGGCGCGCTCGCTAAGTTCGACGAGCCAAATGGCGGCTTTAAAGACCGCGACCTCTATGTGTTCTGTTTCGACCGCAAGGCCGGCACCCTGCTTGCCGGACCCCCGACGCTGAAGGGTAAAGATGTGCGGACGCTCAAGGATACAACCGGCAAGATGTTCGGCCAGGAAATGTTCACCAACGCCAAGGACGGCGACATTGTCATCGTGGACTATATGTTCCCCAAACCCAACTCGATCACTCCCGTTGCCAAGGAATCCTTCATCGAGGGGCTTGGGGACGTGGCCTGCGGGGTCGGCTACTACAATAGCACGGCACAGGCGCCGAGAGAATTGTCGCGACTGGCCAGCGAACGGCACGCCTGTGCCGTCGTCATGGGGCTCCATGAGGCGGGATCCCTCTACCTCGCATGCATCAGGAGCCTCGATCAGACCCTCTCTCGGCTAGATCAAGCGCGGCAGGCTTCGGCATTGCGGAACTTGTGCGTTCAGGAGCGGCTCAGGCCCGGTACGCCATCCTTCGCAGCCTGCGCGGAGAACGGCCCCGGTCTTTAAGCTCCGTTGCCCAACGCGGCGGAGGCGGCTCGACCGGCCGGGGATTGGCGCGCGTTTTCCTTGCGGGAGAGATGGCACCGGCCCGTGTGTGGCGCGCGAGTTTAGCGGGGAGCTCGGCGGTGCCTGGTAGTCGACGAAGAAAGTGTGGGGTTACGCGTCGTCTTCGGCACGTCAAAATGACCCTGTCACCCTCGACGCTGTAGACAAGTCGGTTTCCCGGTTTCAGGCGAAGCGCGGTTCGCACGAGAGCGGGGATCGTCGTTTGCGCCTTGCCGGTCAGCTTCCTCGTAATCACCCGGCAAATGTAAGGAATTTCCTTACTCGTCAACGCTCGAGCGCTCTTTTCGCGTTTCGATCAGATCGCATCGATCAATTTGCCGCCTGAATGCTAGACTGCTCGGGAAGGCAGAGGATGCGAAAATGGCGGAGCGGGTCGAACGGCGGCTGACGACGATCCTTGCAGCCGATGTCGCCGGGTACAGCCGGTTGATGCGCGCTGACGAGGACGACACGCTGGCGGCGCTGACGGCCTGCCGTGCGATCGTGGATGGGCTGATTGCCGAGCATCGCGGGCGGATCGCCAATACCGCAGGCGACTCCGTGCTCGCCGAGTTCCCGAGCGTTGCCGAAGGCCTTTCGTGCGCGCTCGCGATCCAGGGGGAAATCGCAAAGCAAGCCGAGCCCGTCTCGCCGGACCGCCAGATGCGGTTCCGCATTGGTCTCCATCTCGGTGATGTGATGATCAAGGGTGGCGATCTGTTGGGCGATCCGGTCAATGTCGCAGCGCGGCTGCAGGCGCTCGCCGAGCCGGGCGGCATCTGCGTTTCGGCGGCGGTGCGCGAACATGTCGGGACCCGGGCTGCGGCGGCATTCGCCGATGCGGGTGCTCAGCAAGTCAAGAACATCGCCGACCCGGTGCATGTCTTCCGCGTGGACCCCCGCCCTAACCCTCCCCCGCAAGCAGGGGAGGGAGCTGCGCTCGGCGCGCGGGTGGGGGCTGCCGCAGCGCCAGCACCGCTGCCCCTGCCGGACAAGCCATCTGTCGCGGTGCTGCCTTTTACAAACATGAGCGCCGACCCCGAGCAGGAATTCTTTGCCGACGGCATCGCCGAAGACGTCATCACCGCACTGTCGCACTATCCGTCGCTGTTCGTCATCGCCCGCAACTCGTCATTCACCTACAAGGGCCGCACCGTCGACATGAAGGAAATCGGGCGCGAACTCGGCGTGCGATATGTCCTCGAAGGTGGTCTGCGAAAATCGGGCAACCGCATTCGCGTTACCGCGCAATTGGTCGAGGCGGAGACCGGCAATCATATCTGGGCGGAGCGCTACGACCGTGATGTCGCGGACATCTTCACGGTGCAGGACGAGATCACCGAGGCGGTGACGATTACCGTTGCGCCGGCTATTGCCGACGCTGAGCTTCGACGCGCCATACGCAAGCCGCCCGGAACCCTCGACGCGTGGGCCGCCTATCAACGCGGTCTGTGGCATTTGAGCGTGTTCAGTCCGGACGACACCGCTCTCGCGGAGAAGTTCTTTACGCACGCAATCCAGCTCGATCCGACCTTTGCCGGCGGCTACCGGGGGCTCGCCGTAGCGCAATATCGAGCTGCGGTCGTATTTCAGAAACAAGGTCTCTCCGAAGCGCTGAGTTCAATCGGGGCTCTAGCGCGCCGAGCGATCGCGCTCGACGGATCAGACGCGGCATCTCGGTCTTTTCTCAGCTGGGCTTTCCACCTTGAAGGCGACCAAGAACGTGCAATCGTTGAGGCAGAGCGCGCTCTGGCGCTGAGCCCGAACCTGGCCAGTGCGCATCGAAATCTCGGCACAGCGCTGCTCCTCTCGGGACGGCCACGAGAAGGCCTCGCCTTGCTCGAAGCAAGCAACAGGCTTGATCCCCGAGACCAACACGGGTTGCACAATCATTTGAACCGAGTGGCGACAGCGTCTTATTTTTTACGAGAATACGAAGCCGCGGTCGAGGCGGCACAGCGAGCTATTCGCGCATTTCCCGATTTTCCCGGGCCGTACCGCTGGTTGGCTGCCGCGCTCGGCCAGCTTGGTCGCGCTGCCGAAGCAAAAGAAGTGCTCGAAAAGGCCATCTCCGTCTCCCCTGGCGCTTTCGATATGTATGTCCGCAAGGGCGTACCATGGATGCGGCCAGAAGACCACGCGCACATGCTCGAAGGCCTGCACAAGGCCGGATGGGAGGGCTGACGCGGCTTGCCGTCAACCGAGATCGGAGAGCCGCTGTCGCAGGTACATGCGGACCGGCTCCCGGTCAGGAAGCGGCAGAGTTCCGAGCCGCCCGGCATCGCGCGCGTCGATCGTCGCGATCTTCGCTGGCCGGACAATTGATGGGGCCGGCAGCCCTGCGCTGCCGAGGTCCGAGATGAAGACATCGCCGGGCCAACCGTAATGCTCGGCGCTGGTGATCATCGCCAGCCACAGAAGGCCGTGGGCCGTCTGCAGTTCGCCGGCAGCGACGACCAGAGCGGGCCGGCGCTGGCGAACCGGCCGGTCGGTGTACGGAAAGGGGACCCTAACAATATCCCACGGTTCAAAGATCGCCATAAGCCTGCCGGTCGGCCTCCGACGACCACTCGTCGAAGGTCGCGAACGGATCGTCGACCGGCCTCCGATCACCCTTCGTCAAAATGACCCGGTCACCCTCGATACTGTAGACAAGCTCGTCTCCCGACTTCAGGCGAAGCGCGGTTCGCACGGGTGCGGGGATCGTCGTTTGCGCCTTGCTGGTCAGCTTGCTCGTAATCATCCGGCAACTGTAAGGAATTTCCTTACTGTCGTCAATGCTCGAGCGCTCTTTTCGCGTTTCGATCATATCTCGCCGGACCGCCAGATGCGGTTCCGCATCGGTCTCCATCTCGGTGATGCGGTAAAGTCCCAGCGCGCGCGATGCCTGTGACGCAACGCTGGTTGGCGAGGTTAGCCGGCGGTATGGGCGGCGACGATGATCGCGCGTGGCGGGTCATGCCAGGGGCATTCGACGCGATGAAAGCCAGCTTCACGCAGCGCCGCCAGATGCGGCTCGACGCCGCCGACAAAGCGGTCGCAGTTCAGAAAATAGCCGCCAAGTTTTAGAAGACCATGGATTGCGCGGTAGCACGCATAGATCTTCTTCGGGTCCCCAAGATTATGCAGTGCGATGGCAGAGACGGCGAGGTCGAAGGAGCCGCCGAGCTGCTGCGGCCATGACGGGTCGGTCAGATCGCAAAGAATGTAGCTGACCTGGTCCGTGTGACCGTCGAGGCGCTGCCGGGCTTGGCCGAGCATCGGCGCAGAGTAATCCTGCAATGTGATGTGAGCGGCCGGAAAGGCCTGCAGCACCTCTTCGCTGACCACGCCATAACCGGCGCCGACATCGAGCACCTCGATCCTGGCCTCGGGCGGGAACGGCGCCAACGACAGCATCCGTTTCAGCAGCGGCCGGCGCTCGGGGTCGCGGGCCGCGTCGCGCTTGATCCATTCGGCAACGTAATCGGTGGACTGCCAATCGTGCGGGAACAGCGCGAATTCCTTGGTCTCGGCAGGCATCAGGCAAACCTCGCTCGGAAGCGAATCGGCCGGCCACCCGTGCCAAACTGTGTCGCGATACGAGCTCGGCCGAAGGCCGACGAAACCGGCACTTATTTCTGTTTACCACAGAATTGCTCGACAGCGATCGCGGGATTGGTTTAGCTTCGAGACCATGTTCGCTCTATGTTCTTATGACGCACGCAGGACGGCCGCCCGACTAAGCTCGCGACGACGTCGCGAGCTAGCCCGCCGGAGCCGCCGATGCCGATAGAAGCGCTCTCGGTCCTCACCGTCGCGGCCGCAATTATCGCAATCGCGCTCGCCGCGGCGGTCCTTCTCCGCGTGCGCCGCCTCAATCCCGCCTCTCAGCAGCATGCGCTGGAAGCATCCCTGGCGAGGCTGGAGCAGGGATTGCGCGACGAATTCGCGCGCGGGCGGCAGGAGGGTGCGATCGGCTCTAAACTGGCGCGGGAGGAAACCGCTGCCGACGCCAGAGCGCTGCGCGAGGAAGTCCAGCTCACCCTCAGGCAGATGGGGGAGCAACTCGGCGGCGGGGTGGCCGAGCTGCGTCGCACGGTCGAAGGGCGTCTGGACGCACTGCGGTCGGAGAATGCCGAAAAGCTGGAGCAGATGCGGCTGACCGTCGACGAGAAGCTGCAAGGCACGCTCGAGCAACGGCTCGGCGCTTCCTTCAAGGTCGTCAACGATTCACTGACCAAAGTTTACGAGAGCGTCGGTGAGATGCAGGCCCTCGCCGCCGGTGTCGGGGATTTGAAGCGCATTCTCGGCAATGTCAAAGCGAGAGGCACCTGGGGCGAGGTGGCGCTGGGCAACATCCTCGAGGAGATCCTTTCGGCCGACCAATTCGCCAGAAATGTCGAGGTGCGGCCGCACAGCAATCAGCGGGTCGAGTTCGCGATCAAGCTGCCGGGGGATGGGGAAAATCCAGTGTGGCTGCCGATCGACGCCAAATACCCGACGGAAGATTACGAGCGGCTGCACGAGGCGAGCGGGCGCGGCGACCTCGAAGCGGTGGAGACGGCGCTGCGCGGTATTGAAACGCGTGTGCACAGCGCCGCCAAAGACATTTGCGCCAAGTATGTGGCGCCGCCGCACAGTACCGATTTCGCGGTCATGTTCCTGCCGACCGAGGGGCTCTTCGCGGAGGTCATCCGGCGGCCCGGCCTGGTCGAATGGCTGCAGCGTGAGTGCCGCGTCATGGTGGCCGGTCCGACGACGCTCGTGTCGTTGTTGACCTCGTTGCGGTTGGGTTTCCGCACCCTGGCGATCCAGCAGCGGTCGAGCGAGGTGTGGCGCGTGCTCTCCGCTGTCAAAACCGAATTCGAGAAATTCGGCGGAGTCTTGGACAAAGTGCAAAAGAAGTTGGAAGAGGCGCAGAAGGTGGTCGAGGATGTGGGCATCCGCCGCCGCGCCATGGACCGCAAACTGCGCGATGTCGAGGCCTTGCCGGAGCCGGAGGCCGCTTCACTTCTCGCGTTGGCGTCGCCGCCGCGGCTGGTCGAGGACGCGCGCGAAGCGGCGGAGTGACCCTCACCCGCTTCGCTGCGCTCAGCACCCTCTCCCGCAATGCGGGAGAGAGGGGACCGGCCCGCAAGGGTCGGTGGGTGAGTATGTCACCCCGGCATCGTGATGCGGCGGCTGGCCCAGTCGGGTCGGGGTAGATTGGCGTGGACCGCCGCCGCGGCGGCCACGCGCTCGCGCACCGCGGGCGCGAACGGCACAACCCGGCGCGCCGCGAGGTCGACGTGGAGGTACATCAATTCCTGTGTCGCAGCGCGCTGCCCGCTCTCGAGCATGAACATCTCGTGCCCCAGATGCAGGCGCTTGTCGTCAATGCCGAGGATCTGAGTCGCGATCCGCACCCGGTCGCCGAGCAGCAGCTCGCGCTCGTAGAGATTGTGGGTCTCGACCGCGAAGGTCCCGTAGTTGGTGGTCTCCTTGTACTGTCGGCCGATGCCGATCGCGTCGAACAGCGCATCGGTCGCATAGTCGAACAGCACGGTGTAGTAGGCGAGGTTCATGTGGTTGTTGGCGTCGATCCATTCCGGCAGAACCTCGCCACGATAGCGGTCGAAAGGCGCCGGAAAGCTCATCAGGCCGGGCGCGAAGCGGCTAGGATCGCCACCGGATACGCATAGTAGATCTCATCCCGGTCGAGACGGACCGGGACCCCGAGCCGGCCATCGACTGCTGATGCTTTGAACATTTCGATGATTTTGACGTCGTCACCGGGGTTCGGGAACGACCGGGCGAGCAGGCTCGGCACGTCCCCGCGCAGTTCGTAGAACGTCGCGTCGGGCTCCGGAAGGCCGGCCGCGGCGAAAAGGCCCTTCAGCTCCGTCAACGTCAGACAGCGCGAATGCGACGGGTCGCGCAATTTCTCGAGACGGTTGAACGCCGCCGCCTTTGCCGGATCCTCTGACGCATAATCATCGACGACGACGATGCGCCCGTCGGGGGCGCATACGCGGACCATCTCCCGCAGCACCGCGGCCGGGTCGAGAAAGTGGTGGAACGAGAAGCGGGTGACGACAATCGTGAAGCTGGCATCCTCGCACGGCAGCGAATACACGTCGCCGTGCCGCCAGCCGACATTTGCCAAGCCTTTGTCCGCCGCCAGCTTGCGGGCCCGATCGAGCATTGCCGGGGTCACGTCGATCCCGATCGCCTCGCGGACGTGCGGGGCAAAGGCGCAGACAACGAGGCCAGGGCCGCATGCCACGTCGAGGACGGTATCGTCGGGGGCGGGCCGGGCGGCCTCGACGATCATCCGCAAAGCGTCCTCATCAGTGATCGCTGGGGCGGTACTGAAAACCGTCGCCTGGCGCGTGAACTGGTCGAGGATCAGCCCTTGATGATCGGACTCTGCCATTGCCATGTTGCTTTCTCTCAGAGGGGGCCATTCGGCAGCACTAGCACCTTGCCGTGGCGGCCGCCTTGCTGCGCCCGCGTCAACGCCGCTTTGATCTCCTCGATCGGGTAGAACGCATCGATAGGCGCCTTGAGCACGCCGTCGCGGAGTTTAGCGGCGAGGTCGGCGTAGATTGCACGCACCTGATCGGGGGTGCGCTTGGCGAGACCGCGGCCGAGATTGAAACCGGTCAGATTGACCCCGCGCATATTGACGGCGGCTCGGCTCATTGTCGGGTCCTGCCCGGACATTGAACCGTAGCTGACCACAACGCCGCCCTCGGCGACACAGTCGCCGATGCGCTTGCAGGCCTCGCCGGAAACCGCGTCTATGCCGAGCCGGATCGGCGCGCCGCGAGTGGCTGCGCGGGCGCGCTCGGCCAGATCCGGACCGTCCTTCAGCATGACATCGGCGCCGAGGTCGCGCAGCTCCGCCGCTACATCGTCGCGGCGCACGACATTGACGGTACGCGCACCCCGCGCTTTGGCCAGAACGATGATGTGCCGTCCGACCGCCGAATTGGCGACGTCCTGGATCACCCAATCTCCCGGTTTGAGGGCGACATGATCTTCGAGCAGCAGCAGCGCGGTCGGCGGGTTGATGCGCAGCATCGCCGCCTGCGCCAGATCCAGCCCACCCGGGATCGGGATCGCCTCCTCGGCCTTGACGCGGCGCCGCTGCGTCCAGTTCTCGCGCTGCATGTTGATGACGAGATCCCCGCGTTTCATGCGCGTGACGCCCGCGCCGACCGCAGCGATCCGCCCCACACATTCCGCACCGGGTGTAGCCGGAAGCGGTGGCCTCAGCCGGTAGCTGCCGCGGCAGAACGAGACGTCGGCGGGGTTAATCGGGAAGGCGAGGACATCGAAAACGATCTCGTCTGGTCCGGGATCGCCGACATCCGGCACCTCGGTGCAATGGGCGACCTCTTCTGGCGCTCCGTAAGCAGTGATCTCGATCTTCTTCATCTCACCAACCTCCATCGATACCGATCGCCTGGCCGGTCACAAAGGCAGCTTCGCCCGAGGCAAGGAACGCGATCATCGCGGCGACCTCGTCGGGGCTACCAAAGCGGCCGACTGGAATGGCCTTTGCCCGCTCGGCAAAGCCGACCTCCAAATCCTCGCCGTATTCCCGGCGGTTGGTGCTGATGGCTCGCGAGGTACGGATTGGGCCGGGGCAGACGGCATTGACGGTGATCCCGAACGGCGCGAGGTCAAAAGCCAATGACTTCGTGAAACCGACGATCGCGGCTTTTGAGGCGGCATAGGTCGCGCGCCGCTTTCCCGGCCGGAAAGCCGCCTTCGACGATACGCTGATGATGCGGCCCCAGCTTGCCTTGCGCATCGCCGGCACGGCAGCGCGCGACATCAGGAAGGCGCCGCGGACATTGACGCCCATCGTCCGATCCCAGGCCTCGACCGGCACATCTTCGATCTCGTTGCGGTCGGCACCCTGCGGCGCCCCGGCATTGTTGACGAGAATATCGAGCCGGCCGTAGCGGCGCAGAACCTCTTCGACCATCCTCGCCGCGTCCGCCTCGACGCTCACATCGCCCAACGTCGAAGAAGCGCTTCCGCCGTTCCTGACGATCTCCTGGACCAAACTCTCGACCCCGCCCCAGGCGCGGTCGAGATCGCCCTCGACATTGTGCTCGTTGGCGACACCGGTCGGCACGACGTCGGAGACGACGACAGTTGCCCCGGTCTTGGCGAGGGCTCGCGCCGTCGAATTGCCGATGCCGATCGGCTTGCCGCACCCGGTAATCAGCGCAACCCGAGCAGAACTCGGCATGGAGCCCCTCCCTCGAACCGACCAGCGTAAGGTCGCTGCCGCAACATCTCACAGAATCGACACATTCGCATCCACCTGTCTCGCTGCTCTGCCGGATCGCGCCCGGCACGATTTTGGGGCTTTCAATGATAAAACGTATGGCGGTCTTGTACCTGCTGCTCGTCGTGCTCGGAGCGGCCGATGCCCGGGCGGATGAAGACGGCAAGGGCGAGCCGCCACCGCGAGTGACGACCCACCACTCGATGACCCTTGGCAACCGTCACATTGAGTACGAGGCGATCGCTGAAACCCTTCCACTGACCGACGCCAAGGGCGAGATCACCGCGACGATCTTTACGGTGAGCTACATCGCCGACGGCGAGGCCGCCGGTGGGCGGCCGGTCAGCTTCGTGTTCAATGGCGGCCCCGGTGCGGCTTCCGTGTTTTTGCATCTTGGCGCGCTGGGCCCGATGATCCTGCAGACGCCGCTAGACGGGGCGGTGCCGACTCCACCCGGGCATCTCATTGACAACGAGGCGACCTGGCTCGATTTTACCGACCTTGTTTTTGTCGACCCGGTCGGCACCGGCTTCAGCCGGGGCAAGGGTAAGGAGGAAAATCCCGACAAGCCGTTCTGGGATGTGCGTGCCGACATCGCTTCGCTCGGCTCGGTCGTACGCCTTTGGCTCACCAGAAACCAGCGTTGGGCTTCACCGGTCTATCTCGTCGGCGAGAGTTATGGCGGGTTTCGAGTAGCCGCGATGCTGCAGAGCCTGCCGCACGATGCCGGCGTCAGCGTAAAAGGGGTGGTATTGGTCTCGCCGGCGCTCGACCTCTTGGCGCTGCATCAAGGCGAGCGCGATCTTCTCGCCGCCGCGTTCATCCTGCCGTCTTATGCCGCGACGGACGCGGCTTACAATCCGGCTCCCGCGAACCGCGATAACTCAACGGTCGAGCGGTTCGCGCTGTCGGATTACCTCGTCGGCCTCGCCGCGCTGAAGGGCCAACTTCCTCCCGGGGAGCCTTTCGTCAACCGGGTCGCCGAAATCACCGGGGTCCCCGAAGACATCGTGCGCCGCTACCGGGGCCGCATTCCGCGCCATGTCTTTGCCCGCGAGATCCGGCGAAACCGGGGCGAGGTCGTAAGTCTCTATGACGGCATGATTGCCCGGCCGGCAGGTCCCGAAGAAGGGGAGGCCGGTGATCCCGTTCTTCAGCCGGCCGTCGCTGCCTACGGAACGGCATTCAACGCCTATTTGGCGGAGGCACTGGGGGTTCACACCGATATGGCTTATCGCGTGTTGCCAAGGGAGATATCGCAGCAATGGAACTGGCAAGGCGAACATCAGCACGGCAGTGGCGATTTGGCGATGTCCTCGCTCGAGGCGGCATTGCTCGAGCACCCGGGGACAAGAGTGCTCATTGTCAACGGGCGGTATGACCTAGTGACGCCCTATCTGGCCTCGCGCTGGCTGGTCGATCAGCTGGAAGTGCCTGCTGAGGTCCGCACTGGAATCCGGCTGCGCGTCTACGACGGCGGGCATATGGTCTACATGCACCCCGGCGCGCGTTCCCATCTCGCCCGCGACGCCGCCGAGCTGTACGGCGCGGCCGGCCCGCCCGCCCTCTCGCCGTAATTCTTAGCTCAGGTCAATCGCGTAGCGCTTGAGCACCTCGAGGGGGACGACTTCCAGCGTCGCGTCATGCGTCGCGGTCAGCCGCACCTTGGGAGCCTTGCCGGCTTCCAACGCCTCCTTCCAGCGCTCCGCGCACAGGCACCAGCAATCGCCCGGTTTGAGGCCCGGAAATCCAAATTCCGGCACCGGTGTCGACAGATCGTTGCCGGCCGCCTTCGAGAACGCGAGAAAATCCGCATCGACCCGGGTGCACACAGTATGCACCCCAAGATCCTCCGGACCCGTGTTGCAGCTGCCGTCGCGATAGAAGCCGGTCAGCGGTTTGGTGCAGCATTCGGCGAGCGGCTCGCCGAGGACGTTGCGCGCTTCGGCCATTGTCATTTCCCCACAGAATTGGATCACGCCGGCGTGCGATTGGCTCGCTCGTCGAGGCGCGCCTCGACCGCGTCCCAGATCTTCGGCGCGATTTCGATGCCGTCGAGCCGTGCAATCTCCTGGATGCCGGTCGGCGAAGTGACATTTATCTCGGTCAGGAAGCCGCCGATCACGTCGATGCCGACAAAAACCAGGCCTTGCGCGCGCAGGGTCGGGCCGATCGCATCGCAAATCTCGCGATCGCGCGTGGTCAGCTCGGTCTTGACCGGGCGCGCGCCGACATGGAGGTTGGCGCGCGCTTCGCCTTCGGGGGGCACGCGCAGCACCGCGCCCTTGGCTTCCCCCTCGACGAGGATGATGCGCTTGTCGCCGCGGCGGATTTCCGGCAGATAGCGCTGGACCATGACCGGCTCGCGCTGGATCGATTCATACATTTCCAGCAGCGCAGTCAGATTCTCGTCGCTCGGCCGCAGCCGGAACACGCCGGCGCCGCCATTGCCGAACAGCGGCTTTACAATGATGTCGCCGTGCTCTTTCCAAAACCCGCGGATCGCGTCGCGGTCGCGGGTCAAGAGGGTCGGCGGCATCAGCTCCTTGAAGCGCAGCACGAACAGCTTTTCGGGTGCATTGCGCACGGCGGCCGGGTCATTAACGACAAGCGGCCCATTATCCGGCAGCAGCTCGAGGAGATGGGTCGCGGTGATATAAGCCATGTCGAAGGGCGGATCCTGGCGCATCAGGATCACATCGACACCCGCCAGGTCGAGCTCTTCGAAATGCCCGAAGCGATGATGGTGGCCGTGGTGCCGGAACACGTCGAGCGGCCGGGCGCGCGCGTAGAGCCGGCCGTCGTGCAATGTCAGCGCCTCCGGCAAATAATGGAACAAGGCATGCCCGCGAGCCTGCGCCTCAAGGGCGAGGGCAAAGGTCGAATCGGCATCGATGTTGATCGTGTCGATCGGATCCATTTGGATTGCGACGGCGAGCGCCATGCCGACCTCCTCCCTGGATCGCGGGCTTCCAGCCCGTATGCGGGCGGGACCCCCGCGCTCCTGTCAGTTTAGCTTTGCCTTCAGCTGCTGCAGCATCGCCGCGGCCTGATGCCGCGCCATGCCGTCCGGCGCGCGCAGCACGAATTGTTCGAGCGCCGCGGCGGCCGCGCGCATGTTGCCGAGCCGTGCGTGCAACATTCCCGCTTCGCGCCACAACTCGGCGAGATCGGGCGCCAGCATCAGCATCGTCTCGACCACGCCGACCCCCCGTTCATGGCGCTCCGCCTGCAACAGACGCGCCTTCAGATTGTTCTGGAGGCGCAGCAGCACGTCGCGGTCCGGTACCGGGGCATAGTATTCCGCCTGCAACTCGCTCTCCTGCCCCGTAGTCGCCTTCAGTAGCTCGCGCAATTCGGCGGCGCCGCATACCTGGCCGCCATGAAACGGGTCGAGGATCAGCCGCTCGGCACCATCCGACAGCCGGATCAGAAAATGCCCAGGGAATGCGAGCCCGACTGTGTCCCAGCCCTGGGCGCGGCCGGCATGCATGTAGAGGATTCCGAGCGCCACCGGCAGGCCCTTCCGCCGGTCGACGACGCGCATCAAATTGGCGTTCTGCAGGTCGTCATAGGTCAGCTCGTCGCCGGAATAACCATATTTGAGCAGGATGATCTCGTTGAGCGCACACGCGCGCGCCGCGGCATCGCCGCCGGTGCCCGCGTGCCGGCCGACATCCCGGGAGAGCACGCGCAGATGCTCGCGATAGCGCGACGGCCCGACCCGAGGGCGCTCGAACGAGGCGAGCGCCAATGCCGCTTCGGCG
>Ga0310912_10000097_pt1 | contig 38046 bp, 29 predicted proteins | sample GREbulkMGOX080_FD_203443 | JGI IMG/M metagenome (GOLD analysis project Ga0310912, IMG submission 203443) | Lab enrichment of tropical soil microbial communities from Luquillo Experimental Forest, Puerto Rico - GRE.bulkMG.OX080 | ecosystem: Environmental > Terrestrial > Soil > Tropical forest >...
CGTCGTCGCGGTGAGCGAGAAGTCGCTCAGAGCGCCCGAAAGGTCCCGTCGCAGGTCGTCATTCGAGTTGGGGCGACCCGGCTGATACGCAAGGACCGAGACAAACACCCGTCCGTGCGTCCTTCCGGACAGCAACACCAGCAATCCGCCTAGCCGGTGCATGATCGCCTTGGTCACACCCGGGCCGAGAGGCTTCATCACAAAGTGGTCGGCGTTTGTACCGTCTGGCCGGTGGGCGGCCGGGGTGACCGCACCGAGGTTGGATGACACGACGCTGGTCGCACCGTTGGCGGAAACACCGACGCATCGCCTGACCAGCCACTGCGGCAACAGCGGAGCAAGGTGCAGCAATTCGAACCGTTCGTTGGTCTCCTCCTGAGAGCGGATCAGCGCTTGCTTGATTGCGGCCCGGATCTCGCTCAGGCTGGTCTTCGCGTGTGCAGGGTCGACCATGAAGTCGACATTCGTGATCGCGTTTGCGCGGGTATCGCCGTCGGTACGCTCGTTGACGGGCAATGTCACGGCGACCGAGCCGTCTGCGGCGATCCGTCCCACTCGCTGGGCGAGGCGCGCCGCCAATCCCGCGAGCAGCGTGTTGCTGGTCCCTCGCAGGGACTCCGCGCGGGCGTCCCACTCATCGGCATCGACAAAGATGGTCGCGGTTGGGAGATCTATCCGTTCGTCCGCTCGGCCGGACAGCGCAGCCGGCTTAGGAAGCGGCGCCGCAGCTGATCCGGCACCGCCGCGGTGACGCCGGGCAAATTGCGCTGCGGCGACGACGGCTCGGCCGATGGAGGGGATGTCGCTCGCGAATTGGCGGGTGTCCTCGTGCACGGCTCGCCACCACCGGCGTGACGCGGCAGCAGGCCAGTCGATCGGGTCGTGGCGGCCAGAAGCGGCGTGCGCTAACGCCTCGCACAGCCCGACGCCGTCGGTTAGGCAATGTGAGATAACGAGGCTCACTCCCGCGCCGCCGTCGGTGAACGGGAGCATCGCAAGGTGCCATCCGGGTCCGTGCTCGGCATCCAGCGGGGTGTTGGCCTGCTCGACCAGCCAGGCATCGAACTCTTCGCGCGCGCGAGGCGTCGCGACGATCTCAAGGTCGCACTGACCGCTGGACAACACCCAACGATGGCGGCCGAACGGCAAGGGTGAACGTTCGACGCGGCGGGACAACCTCCCGTGCTGCAAATGATGATGAAACTGGCGCAGACCGTCGATATCGATTGCGCGGTTGTATATCCAGACGCATTGCAGCAGGTTGGTGGCTCCGGTCGCCCGCTCGCCGAGAAACACCGTCTGGTCAAACAGATCGAGTACGTTGCTCATTTTCCTAAAGTCCTGTCTTGTCGTGTGCTTACGCTGTCAGGTCATGCGATTCAGTCGAAATCGCTTGCTCGACAACCACATCCGCTGACACTGTGCATGGCCGGCCCGTCGTGGCGGTTAGCGAGAAGTCGCCCAGAGCGCCGGAGAGGTCTTGCCACAGGTCGTCGTTCGAGTTGGGACGGCCCGGCTGATAGGCAAGGACCGAGACGAAGACCTGCCGGTCCACTCGTCCCGAGAGCAACGCCAAAACACCACCGGTGCGGTGCATTATCGCCGTGGTCACGCCCGGGTAGAGAGATTTCATGGCGAAGTAGTCGGCGTCGGTGCCGTCTGGCCGGTTGACGGCCGGGGCGGCCGCACCGAGGTTGGAGGAGACGACGTTGGTCGTACCGCCGGTGGCCACGCCGACCAATCGCCGGATGAGCCGCTGAGGCAGCAGGGGAACGAGGGGCAGCAGTGCCCACCGTTCGTCGGGCACTTCCCGGTGGCGGATCAGCGCTCGCTTGGTTGCCGCACGGATCTCGCGCAGGTCCGTCGCCGCGAGCGCAGGGTCGACGGTGATGTCGACATTCGTGATGGCGTTGGCGCGGGTGTCGCCGGCGGTGCGTTGGTTGACTGGTATCGACGGGGTGGCTGAGCCGTCTGCGGTGACCCGTCCCACTTGCTGGGCGAGGCGGGCCGCCAATCCCGCGAGCAGGGTGTTGCTGGTGCCCCCGCGCGAGTGTGCGCGGGCGTCCCACTCATCGGCATCGAAATAAATCGTCGCCGTTGACAGGGTGACACGTTCGTCGGCTCGGGCGCTCGGCGCAGGCGGCACGCTAGGTGCCGGGGTGGCAGATCCGGCACCTCCGCGGCGACTCCGGGCGAATTGTGCTGCGGCGACGACGGCTCGGCCGATGGAGGGGATGTCGCCCGCGAATCGGCGGGTGTCCTCGCACAGGGCCCGCCACCGCCGGCGTGACGCGGCAGCAGGCCAGTTGATCGGGTTGTCGTCGCCGCAAGCCGCGTCCGCCAACGCCTCGCACAGCCCGACGCCGTCGGTGAGGCAATGGGAGATGACCAAGCTCACCCCCGCGCCGCCGTCGGTGAACGGGAGCATCGCGAGGTGCCATCCGGGTCCATGCTCGGCATCCAGCGGGGTGTTGGCCTGCTCGCCCAGCCAGGCATCGAATCCTTGTCGTGCGCAGGGCGTTGCGACGATCTCAAGGTCGGACTGGTCGCTGGGCGAGACCCAGCGATGACGGCCGAACGGCAAGGGTGAGCGTTCGATGCGGCGGGACAACCTCCCCTGCCGCAGATGGTGATGGAAACGCCGCAGACCGTCGATGTCGATCGCGCGGTTGTAAACCCACGCACACTGCAACACGCAGGTGACTCCGGCTGCCCGCTCGAAGCTAAAGTAGCTCTGGTCATACAGATCGAGTACGTTGCTCATTTTCCGAGGCCCCTCTCGTGCGCTTGCCTAGGTTGTCAGGTGATTGAGTTATACGAATCCGCTTGGGCTGCAGTCACGCTCGCCAGCTCGGGGCATCCCCAGCCCGCCCACGCAGTGAGCGAGAAGTCGCCCAGAGCGCTCGAAACCTGCTGTCGCAATTCGCCATTCGAGTTGGGATGGTCCGGCTGATACGCAAGGGCCGACACAAAGACCTGTCGGCCTACTCTTGCCGATTGCACCACCAGCAACCCGCCGAGCTGGTGCATCAGCGCCTTGGTCACGCCCGGGTAGCGAGACAGCAGGGCGACGTGGTCGGCGTCGGTGCCGTCCGGCCGGTTGGCGGCCGAAGGCGCCGCACCGATGTTGGAAGCGACAACGACATTGGTCGCACCGCCGGTGGCCACGCCGACCATTCGCTTGATCAGCCGCTGAGGCAGCAGCGGGACGAGGGGCAGCAGTGTCCGCCGTTCGTCGGGCACCTCCCGGTGGCGGATCAGCGCTTGCTTGGTTGCGTCCCGGATCTCGCGCAGGTCCGTCGTCGCGGGTGCAGGGCTGACTGTGATGTCGACCATCGTGACGGCGTTGGCGCGGGTATCGTCGGCGGTTCGCTCGTTGACGGGTATCGCCAAGGCGACCGAGCCGTCCGCGGCGACTCGTCCCACTCGCTGGGCGAGGCGGGCCGCCAATCCGGCGAGCAGCGTGTTGCTGGTCCCTCCGAGTGATTGCGCGCGGGCGTCCCACTCATCGGCGTCGAGAAAGAACGCCGCCGTTGGCAGCGTGACGAGTTCGTCGGCACCGGCGATCAATGCGGGCGGGTTAGAAAGGGCCGAACTGGCTGATCGGGCGGTGCGGCGGTGACGTCGAGCGGATCGTGCAGCGGCCGCTGCGGCGACCAGGGCTCGGCGGATGCCGGGGATGTCGCGCGCGGTTTGGCGGGCATCCTCGCGCAGCGCCCGCCACCGCGGGCGAGACCCGGCGGCGGGCCAGTTGATTGTGTGGTCATAGCCGCAAGCCGCTTCCACCAGCGCCAAGCACCCACCGATGCCATCAGTGAGGCAATGCGTAACGACGAAGCTCACCCCCGCGCCGCCGTCGGTGAACGGGAGCATCGCAAGGTGCCATCCGGGTCCGTGCTCGGCATCCAGGGGGATGTTGGCCTGCTCGCCCAGCCAGGCGTCGAAGTCCTCTCGCGGCCGGGGCGTAGCGATCTCGAGGTGGTGCCTATCGCGGGGCGAGACCCAGCGATGCCGGCCGAACGGCAAGGGTGACCGTTCGATCCGACGGGCTAACCGCCCCCGCTCGAGATGCTGATGGAACCGGCGCAGACCGTCGATGTCGACCGGGCGGTTATATACCCAGACGCACTGACCGACTCCGGCCGCCTGCCCGAGGCGAAAGAAGGTCTGGTCGACCAAATCAAGTACGCTGCTCATTTTCTAAAGCCCTTCTGCTAATTGGTTGCGCCGCGGAGGCGTACGGCTCGGATGAATTCGCTTGTGCGCACGCCTACTGCGTCCCACTTACCGGCTCGGGGCATGGCCAGCCGATGGTGGCGGTCAGCGAGAATTCGCTCAGGACGCTCGAAATATGCTGTTGCAGTTCGTCCTTCGAGTTGAGACGGTCCGGCTGATGCGCAACGATGGAGACGAAGACCTCATGACGAAGCGGTCGGCGTCGGTGCCGTCTGGCCGGTTGACGGCCGGGTTGACCGCACCGATGTTGGATGCGCCCACGCTGGCCGCACTGTTGGTGGCCGCGCCGACCCATCGCTTGCCGAGCGGCTCAGGCACCAGGGGAACCAGGGGTAGCAGTGTCCACCGTTCGTCGGGCTCCTCCTGAGAGCGGATCAGCGCTTGCTTGATCGCGGCCCGGATCGCGCGTAGGTCCGTCGCCGCGGGTGCAGGGTCGACCGTGAAGTCGACATTCGTGATGGCGTTGGCGCGGGTGTCGCCGGCGGTGCGCTGGTTGATGGCCATCGTCAGGGTGACTGAACCGTCTGTGGCGACTCGTCCCACTCGCTGGGCGAGGCGGGCCGCCAGTGCCGCGAACAGCGTGTTGCTGGTCCCTCCGAGGTGCTCCGCGCGGGCGTCCCACTGGTCGGCATCGACGAAGATCGTTGCCGTTGGGAGCGTGACGCTTTCGTCGGCTCCAGCGGTCGGCGCAGGTGCTGGGCCGGCAGATTTGGCGCTGCCGCGGTTACGCCAGCAGAATCGTCCCGCGGCGACAACGGCGCGGTCGATGTCGGGGATGTCGCGCATGGTTTGGCGGGCGTCCTCGCGCACCGCCCGCCACCATGGGCGGGACCCGGCAGCCGGCCAATTGATTCCGTTGTCGTGGCCGCAAGCAGCGTCCGCCAACGCCTCGCATAACCCGACGCCGTCGGTGAGGCAATGTGAGGCGACCAGGCTTACCCCCGCGCCGCCGTCGGTGAAGGGCAGGACCGCAAGGTGCCACCCGGGTCCGCACTCGGCATCCAGCGGGGTGTTGGCCTGCTCGCCCAGCCAGGCGTCGAATTGTTCACGCGGTCTAGGCCTTTCGACGATCTCGAGGTCGGACTGATCGCTGGGTGAGACCCAGCGATGGCGGCCGAATGGCAAGGGCGAGCGTTCAATGCGACGGGACAACCGCCCCAGCTGAAGATGCTGATGAAACTGGCGCAGACTGTCGAGGTCGACCGCGCGGTTGTACACCCAGACGCACTGAATCAAGTTGGTGACTGCGGCCGCCCGCTCGACACGGAAGAAGGTCTGGTCGACCAGATCGAGTACGTTGCTCATTTTCCCGAGGTCCTTTTCTTCGCTTGGCTACGCTGTCAGGCCATACAGCTCGGACGAATCCGCTTGGTCTGCAATCGCATCCACCCCGTCCGAGGTGGTCTCGACGGCGCGCGCGAACGCTTGAGTCAACACCGCGATGTAGCGGTGCACCGATTTACGCGCTTTCGGGTTATCCGGAAAAGAGATCGTCACCGTGGTTTTGTCGGCCTGCCGGTTGATCCACATGTTGATCCCGCCGTGCGAGAGGTTGTCGCCATAGGTGCCGAAATTGGTCTGTTCAAACAATGCGGCGACCGGTATCTTGCGGAAATCCATGAACGACACCATCATTGCCGGACGCGCGAGCGGCCTGATGCCCAGTTGATCCGGTGTCCCCAACTCCATTACCCGGTCCATCGGCACGCCGGCAAGGGGCTTGGCTTCGTCGAACGATTTCTGCGCTGCCCGGGCTGCTTCGGCAAACGAGCCTTTGCCGATGGGCACGGTGACCGGACACAGGCCGGCGAACCAACCCACGGTCATGGTGTCACTGCCCGGCGTCCGGGTGTCGTACGGTGTGAATCCGTGATAGGTCTCGCTGCCCGTCAACTCATGCTCGGCCAGTGCTGCGCACGCCAGAACTCCCCCGCTGAACCGAGCACCGGCAGCATGGCAGGTGGTCTCGAAAGACTGGGTCTCGACGGCGTCCAACAACTCGACCGTCGCAAAGTCGCCTTTGCCGGTGGCCCATCCGTTACCGAGGGGTAGCGGGAAGCGCGGCCAGTCGCCGGCGGTGTCGCGCGCGAACTCGATCCAGTCCTTGATCTCCGCGGACGACAGGGTCAAGCCCGCCACACGTTCGCGCTGGCGCACGGTGTAGTCGTGGTAACTGCCGGCCGGCGGAAGCGTGCTGGGCTGCTGCTGATGCACGTCCTGCCGGAGACCCTGATACATCAGGTTGATGTCGAGGAAGATCAGTGCCGCGGACATCCCGTCGACGTGGAGGTGGTCGACACTCGTGTAGAACGTGAAGTAATCGGTGTGCTGCACGACGCCGAATGTGAAGCAATCCCACTCGAGCGTCTCCGGCGTCGTCGTCAAGGCGTGCGTGCGTATTTGCTCGGCGCTCATGTGTCCGAATTCCACAGGCACGAAGCCGATGACATCGGGGTTGTCGATCGTGCGGCGGACAATGACGTCGTTTTCGAATTCGAACCAATTGTGGTAAGTGTCGTGACGACGGACATGCGCAGTGATCGCTGCCGTCATCGTCGGAATGTCACAGACCCCGGGAATGTCCCACACAACGACCATCAGGCGGGGTTGCTGCCGGCCCATCGCCTTGCCTTCGTTGGCGGTCTTGAGATGTTGAGCCTGCTGATAACTCGGCGGTAGATCGCTTCGCCACGCGTTCCGGGCCGCTTCGCGTGCCGTGGGTGAGGCCGTCCACGTGGTGACTGGACCGTTGGGGGGCTGCCATCGGTTGATGTGGCCCAGTGCGACCATTTTCTCAGTCCTTGTCTGTGCGATGTCGAGTTGATTTACGCGGCGTGCGAGTGGGGGCACGGCAATCCGCGAATACTTTTCGCGCTAGCCGAATTCGACGCGTCGGCGGTCTTCAGCGGCGACGCCGCGGCGAAGAATCCCGACGGAAGGGAGCCGACGATCGTGACATGGTAGGGGCGTTCGACGCGCCTAGACATCTAGCAGGCTTCCCGGGCCGTGAGCGGCTGGCGCGACACCGGTTTGGCGTAATTCCGCATGACATGGCGTCTCGTTGCGCCTGTCTTGTGCGCACCGATAATGCCGATCATGGCGTCGCTAATTACGTGCGGCGCCTCATCCAAGAGCATGTGGCTGGCGGCGGGCCGATGCACGAGCGTGGCCCCGGGGATACCGCCGGCCAGGTCGTGGGCATGCGGTGGCGGGGTGAGCCTGTCCGCGCCACCACTGATGACCACCGTCGTGGCTGTGATGGAACTCAGAGTCTGATACTGGTTGTAGTGCCGTAAAGCCCGCAGAAACCCAGCTTTCGTCGCAACCGGGGTGGCATTGATGGTTGCCGCGGACACGGCCACGCGCGCGTCACGGCTCGCCGTACCGTATCCGCCAAATCTGACAAGGATCCCGCATACCGGCCGGGCAAGGGCCCGGGAAGCGTGTTCTGCGATGCGGGGTGCATGCTGCGCTAGTTCGTAGAGGATGTTTGTCGCGGGGTTAGCCAGCAACCGGCCCAAGCCACGCTCGGTGAGTTTGCCCGCCGCGGTGGCGACGAGGATAAGCCCATGGGGTTGGGCCGGTCGCTGGGCGGCGGGGCGGCCAAGGTAGGCCAGGGCCACCATGCCGCCCATGGAATGTCCGGCGAAGGTAAGGGGGCCTGCGACGCCGAGGGCTGCGAGCAGGTCGGCGAGGTCGGCGGCGAGTCGGTCGATGTGGTAGGTGTGCATCGGTGCAGCCGCGGAATCGCCGTGGCCGCGGTGGTCGTAGCTGATTATCCGGATGTTGTCGCCGTACTGATGTAGCAGGTGATCGATCGGGATGGTCCAGGAGTCTTTGGTCAAGCAGAGCCCGTGCAGCAGGACGACGGTGTGGGCGGGGTGGCGAGATCCGTACTCGCGCACTGACAATGACACGCCGTCGCTTGTCGTTACCGTCCGAGTGATGCCACGACCGTTAATTCGGGTGCGATCGCGGCGGTAGATCGCTCTCATGAACGGCTGATGTTGTTGCGCCTGTTGAACCTGGCGGCCGGCGCGAGACGCGCGGTCGCCGCGGTGTTCAGAGGCGGATGCGCGCCACGCATCGACCCCGGGCTCGCGTGCATCGTGCAGCGCCGTTTCCGCCTCGGGGACGAGGCGCGCGGCTTCGTCTTCGGCAAATTCGTCCGCACCACCGTCGGTCGACATGCCTGCTGCGAGACTGGTCATTTCTTCGCCTCCTGCGAGATCCTGGGACGCGGCGTCACCGTGCCAAGAACAGATTGGGCCGCAGCAGCCTCGATCACGATCCGGCAGGCATCCCAATTTGACTGGTGGTGCAGGCACCCCTACGCGGGCTGAGATGCCAGCGTTCAGTGATCGCCTGCGAGTCCGAATGGAATACCGTCCGGATGGAAGCGTCGCGGAGCACAACATGTCCGCCGAGCTCACCACCGCGGCAGACTGCTTAGCTTAGGTCCGTACTCTCGAGTAGGTGACCGCCCGTTGTGCAGAATCGCCGGAGCTGGTCGCGCTGCTGGCCGGTCGCCGGGTCGCGGTGCTGACCGGTGCGGGGATTTCCACCGACTCCGGCATTCCCGACTACCGGGGACCCGATTCGCCGCCGAGCAACCCCATGACCATCCGCCAGTTCACATCCGATCCGGTGTTCCGGCAGCGGTATTGGGCGCGCAACCACGTCGGGTGGCGGCACATGCACGACACCCCACCCAACGCCGGCCACCGGGCGTTGGCCGCGCTCGAGCGCGCCTCGGTGGTGACCGGCGTGATCACCCAGAACGTCGACCTGCTGCACACCAAGGCCGGCAGCCGAAACGTCGTCAACCTGCACGGCACCTATGCGCAGGTGGTCTGCCTGAGCTGCGGCTACACGATGAGCCGGTTCGCGCTTGCCGAACGGCTCGAGGCGCTCAACCCGGGATTCATCGAGCGAGCCGAAGCGGTCGGCGGGCTGGCGGTGGCTCCCGACGCCGACGCCGTCGTCGCCGATACCACGTCGTTTCGCTACGTCGACTGTCCGCGCTGCGGCGGCATGCTCAAGCCGGATATCGTCTACTTCGGCGAAAGCGTGCCCAAATACGTTGTGGCAAAGGCATATTCACTCGTCGATCAAGCCGAGGCGCTGCTGGTCGCGGGCTCGTCGCTGACCGTGTTCTCCGGCTACCGATTCGTGCGCCGCGCCGCCGCGTTGGGCATTCCGGTCGCGATCGTCAACCGGGGTCGCACCCGCGGCGACGGCATGGCCACGGTCAAGGTCGACGGCGGGTGCTCGGAATTGCTGACGCTGCTCGCCGACGAGTTGTCGCCGCTGACAATCCGTTAGAACGTGCAGGGCATGCTGCGGATGGCGTGGATGAAGTTACCCGCAACATATGCCGGTTCGCCGGCCTGGATTTTCGGCAACTGCCGCAGCAGTTCACCGAAGATGGCGCGCAGTTGCGCGCGTGCGACGTTGGCCCCGAGGCAGAAGTGCACTCCGCCCCCGCCGTAGCCGAGCTGGGGATTGGGACTGCGGCTCAGATCGAACCGGTCCGGACGGTCGAACACCTCGGTGTCCCAGTTGCCCGACGCGTAGAACATGACCACCTTCTCGCCGGCCCGAATGGTCTGCTCAGCGAGCTCGAAATCCTTTGCGGCCGTGCGGCGGAAAGTCATCACCGGCGTAGCCCAACGGACGAACTCCTCGACCGCGGTGCCGATGCGATTGCCGAAATCCTCCAACAGCCAGGCCCGTTGTTCAGGAAAGTCGGTGAGCGCCTTCAGCGCATGGCTGATGGTCTGTCGGGTGGTGTCGTTACCGGCGACCGACAGCAGCACGAAAAACGCCGCCACGTCGGCGTCGGTGAGCCGCTCACCGTCGACCTCGGCGTTCACCAGGCCACTGAACAGGTCGTCGCCGGGATGGGCGCGGCGCTCCGCGGCGAGCGCACCGGCGACCTGATGCAAGTACACCTGATTCTCGAACAGCACCTCCAACGGATTACGGCCGTCCATCGCCTCCGGGTCGGCCCAGGACACCGCGACCTCGGCTGCGTGCGCGACGCCCGCACGTTCCGATTCCGGGATGCCCGCCATGTCCGACAGCGTCCGGATCGGCAGTTCCTTGGCGCAGTATTCGACGAAGTCGGCACCGCTACCGGCAGCCTTGAGCTCTTCGACGATGGTCTTGGCATTCGTGTTGATCGAGTCCTCGATGCGACGAACCTGTCGGGGCGTGAACGCGGCGCTGACGAGCTTGCGGAGCTTGGTGTGCCGCGGTGGGTCCATCGCGAGGAAGGATTGCGACGCCTCGAGTAGCTCCACCGGAACGTTCTCGAACATCACACCCTTACCGGACAGGAAGACGTCGTTGTTGCGGCTCACCGAGGCGATATCGGCACGTCGGGTGACCGCCCAGTAGCCGGGGTCGTCGGGATCGGGCATCAAGGCGTCTTCGACCGGGGGATGCCAGCTCACCGGGCGCTCGGCCCGCAGCACCGCGAACGAACGTTCCCGCTCTGCGGCGGTAGTGGACCAGAACGCGCGCGACGATAGATCGATCGCGTCGTAGGCACGGCTGCTGCCGGACATCCCGGTCATCACTGTCATCGCTGATCCTCCATCGCTTATGACCCCAGTCACAGTCTCCGATCGACGATATGCCTAGACATAGTGTCTAGTCAAGATGTCAATGAATCCGCTATGCTTGGCAAATGCCGTCGGTCACCCGGAGGCCGCAGGCCAGTCGCGAACAGGGGCGTCAGCAACGGCGAGAGCGGATGGAGCGCCGGTTGCTGGACGCCACCGAGCGCTTGATGCGCGACGGCGCCAGTTTCACCGAGCTCAGCGTGGACCGACTGTCGACCGAGGCCGGCATTTCGCGCGCCAGCTTCTACATCTACTTCGAAGACAAGGGCCACCTGCTGCGCCGCATGGCCGGGCAGGTGTTCGCCGACCTCGCGGACAGCGCGGATCGCTGGTGGCGCGTGGCGGGGCGGCGCGACCCCGACGACGTCCGCGCGGCGATGGACGGCATCCTCGCCACCTACCGGCGTCATCAACCGGTGCTCGTCGCACTGAACGAGATGGCCGCCTATGACCCTCTGGTGGGCGCGACCTATCGCAACCTGTTGACCGCTATCACCGGCCGGGCGACCCGTGTCATCGAAAACGGCCAGGCCGACGGCGCCATCCGCCGTGAGCTGGCCGCGGCCACCACGGCCAGCGCACTGACCTGGATGGTCGAGCGGACGTGCCAGCAAGATCTTCCCGGCGCGCCGGCCTCACACGATGCCGAGCTGGCCGCGACGCTGGCCGAAATTGTGTGGAACACACTGTATCTCGGACCACTGCCGCCAGGCTGATTACTGTGACGAGAGCAACATAGTTAGCGCACTAACTATTAGGGTACGATACAAGCATGACCGCGCCGATCGCACCGGAGATCGACCCGCTGGCCCTCGAACAGCAGGTCTGTTTCGCGCTGAGCATCACCAACCGCGCCGTTTTGGCGATCTACCGGCCGTTGTTGGAGCCGTTGGGGCTGACGCATCCGCAGTATCTGGTGATGCTGACGCTCTGGGATCACCAGAAGGCATCCGCGGGGCAGCAGAAACCGTTGTCGGTCAAGGAGATTGCGGCGACGTTGCAGATGGATTCGGCCACGATGTCCCCGATGCTCAAGCGCTTGGAGGCGCTCGGCCTGATAACCCGTACCCGAAACGCCGCCGATGAGCGCTCCACCGACGTGCAACTCACCGACAGCGGCACCGCCCTGCGTCGGCGTGCGCTCAAGATCCCGCCCGCCGTTGTCGCACGTCTGGGTGTCGACATGGGCGAACTTCAGCACCTGCATCAGGTGCTGACCCGGATCAACGCGGCCGCCGTGGCGGCCGGCGCATTGCAGTCCTGAAACCGCCCTTTAGGAGTCACCATGACCGACACCAAGCCCAACTTTTGGCAGCGCATCGGCTACGCGTATGGTCGACGGCTACCCAGCTCGATGAACCCTTGGGTCGCCAACGATCTGGCGGGCAAAGGAGCCGTGCGCCGGCACATGATCCGGTGGGCGATACCACCACTGTTCGTGCTCGCGCCGCTGTGGCTGCTGCCCGCTTCGGTGTACGTGCACACCGAGATGACGGCGCCGCTCTATATCTGGGCTCTGCTGATCTCGCTTGCGTTGAACAAGGTCTGGCGTCGATACCGGCTGATGCAGCATGGCCTCGACCCGAAACTGGTCGATGTCGTCAAACGCGAAAAGCAAGCGAAGATGCACGAGGACTACGCCCGGCGTTACGGACCGCGCCCGGAATCGGCCGCGTGGCAGGACAACAGCAGCCCGTTCAGCTAGCTACACCGCAACCAGGTCGTCGGCGTGCACCGCCGGCCGGCGCAGATCACCGTCCAGCTCGGAGGTCGACCGGCCCATCATGGTGGCCAGTTCGGCCGCGTCGTAGGCGACCACGCCGCGGGCGACTACGGTCGCGTCCGGCCCGCGCAGTTCGACGACATCTCCGGCATAGAACCGGCCCGCGACCGCGGTGATGCCCGCGGCCAGCAGCGAGCGGCGTTGCCGCAGCACCGCACGCACCGCGCCCTCGTCAAGCGTCAACGAACCGGCCGCCTCGGCGGCGTAACGCACCCAGAACCGGCGGGCCGACATCCGAGCGGGACGCGCGGCAAACACCGTGCCCGTTGAGGCCTCGGTCAGCGCGGCCGCGGCGTCGGACGCGGCGGCCAACAGCACCGGTACCCCGGCATCGGCGGCCAACAGCGCCGACGACACCTTCGACGCCATTCCGCCGGTACCCAAGTCGCTGCCCGGGCCGGCGACCACGCCGTCGAGATCCGCGGAACCCGACACCTCGGCGATAAACTTGGCGCCCTGCGTTTTTCGCGGATCGGAGTCGTAGAGCCCGTCGATGTCGGACAGCAGCACCAATGCCTCGGCGCCCACCAGGTGGGCAACCAGCGCTGACAGCCGATCGTTGTCGCCGAACCGGATCTCGTTCGTGGCCACCGTGTCGTTTTCGTTGACGATCGCCACCGCATGCAGTGCGCGCAGCCGGTCCAGAGTGCGCTGGGCGTTGGTGTGTGAGACCCGCATCGAAATGTCGTGTGCGGTCAGCAGCACCTGCCCGACCGTGCGGCCGTAGCGGGCAAACGCCGCGCTCCACGAGTTCACCAGCGCGACCTGCCCGACGCTGGCCGCGGCCTGCTTGGTCGCCAAATCTTTTGGGCGACGCGACAATCCGAGCGGCTCAATGCCGGCGGCGATGGCGCCCGAAGACACGATGACGACGTCGGTGCCCGCTTTCATCCGCGCCTCTATCGCGTCAGCTAACGTGGCCAGCCGACGCGCTTCGAACTCCCCTGACGGCGCGGTCAGCGCGTTGGTCCCGACTTTGACGACGAGACTGCGCGCCGTTCGGACGGCTTCGCGATGTCGGCTCATGAGCCGTCACCGTGTTCGCGGCGCCGACGCCGGGCGGCCTTGCGCTCGGCGGCGCCGACACGATCGCTGCGCTCCAGCCGCGCGTCGGTACCTCGGCCCGACAACGCAACCTGTTGTCCGGCGGGCGTTTGCGGCTCCCAGTCGAATGTCATGTCGCCGATGGTCACGGCGCACCCCGGCTGCGCACCCAGCCGCAGCAACTCCTCTTCGACACCGAGACGCGCCAGCCGGTCGGCGAGATAGCCCACGGCTTCGTCGTTGTCGAAGTTCGTCTGGCCGACCCAGCGCTCGGGCCGTGCCCCGGTGACGACAAAGCCGCCCTCTCCGTCGGGCTCGACGGCAAAGCCGCTGTCGTCGACGGGCACCGGACGAATCACCGGCCGCCGCGGCACGATCTGCGGGCGCGCGGCGTTGTAGTCGGAGATCATCTGCCAGAGCCCAAAGACCAACGGCTGCAGGCCAACACGGCTGACCGTCGACACCAGGAACACCGGCCAGCCACGCTCGGCGATCTCGTCCCGGACGAATTCGGCGAGCTCATGAGCCTCGGGCACGTCGATCTTGTTGAGCACCACGGCCCGCGGCCGCTCGGCAAGATCCTCCAAAGCGGGATCCCCTTGCAGCGTGGGCGTATACGCGGCGAGTTCGGCTTCCAGCGCGTCGATGTCGGAAATCGGGTCGCGTCCCGGTTCCGAGGTGGCACAGTCGACCACGTGCACCAGCACGGCACAGCGCTCGATGTGCCGAAGGAAATCCAGGCCCAGGCCGCGGCCCTGAGACGCGCCCGGGATCAGGCCGGGCACGTCGGCGACGGTGAAGGTGTGCTCGCCCGCCGAGACCACACCGAGGTTGGGAACCAGCGTCGTGAACGGGTAGTCGGCGATCTTCGGTTTGGCCGCCGAGATCGCGGACACCAGTGACGATTTCCCGGCCGACGGAAAGCCGATGAGGCCCACATCGGCGACCGTCTTGAGCTCCAGTGTCAGGTCGCGGGATTGGCCCTGCTCGCCAAGCAGCGCGAAGCCCGGAGCCTTGCGGGCGCGCGATGCCAGCGCGGCGTTGCCCAGGCCGCCGCGGCCACCGGTCGCGGCGTCAAAGCGGGTGCCCGCCCCCACCAGGTCGGCCAGCAGCCGTCCGTTTTCGTCCAGCACGACGGTGCCATCGGGCACCTTCACTTCCAGGTCGGCCCCGGCGGCGCCGTCGCGGTTGTTGCCCATCCCCTGCTTGCCGGACGGTGCGGTGATGTGCGGATGGAAATGGAAGTCCAGCAGGGTGTGGACCTGCGGGTCGACCACCAAGACGACGCTGCCGCCCCGTCCACCGTTGCCGCCATCGGGCCCGCCCAGCGGCTTGAATTTCTCGCGATGGACCGACGCGCAGCCGTTGCCGCCCGAACCCGCCCGCGCGTGGATTACGACGCGATCGACAAACCGGGGCATCGGGCTTCCTTTCCATGACGAAATCTACGTTTTGCAGGCCTTGCGCGAGAGCCCAGCCGCAAAACGTCGATCTCGGCTTGGAGCTAGGCCTCCTGGGCGGCCGGCGCGACGATGCTGACGGTCTTGCGTCCGCGCTTGACCCCGAACTCGACGGCTCCGGCTTCCTTGGCGAACAACGTGTCATCGCCGCCGCGCCCGACGCCCGTGCCGGGATGGAACTTGGTGCCGCGCTGACGGATCAGGATTTCGCCGGCCTTGACGACCTGGCCACCGAACCGCTTCACGCCCAGCCGTTGCGCGGCCGAATCGCGGCCGTTGCGCGAGCTGGAAGCGCCCTTCTTGTGTGCCATTTCTGCTCCGCTACTTGATCCCGGTGACCTTCAGGACCGTCAGCTGCTGACGGTGACCCTGACGCTTGTGGTAGCCGGTCTTGTTCTTGAACTTGTGGATACGGATCTTGGGTCCCTTGGTGTGCTCGAGTACCTCGCCGGTCACCGCGACCTTGGCCAGCGCGGCGGCGTCGGTAGTGACGGTGGCACCGTCGACGACCAGGGCGACCGGCAACGACACCTTGGCCCCCGGCTCGGATTCGAGCTTCTCGACCTTGACCACGTCTCCGACGGCGACTTTGTACTGCTTGCCGCCGGTCTTGACGATTGCGTAGGTCGCCATCGTTGCTCCTGCCTCTTTCTTCTAGCCCGTGCTCGGTTCGCGCGCTTGCCACCCGGCGGTGCGCGTGGTGGGTCTTTGGCGCGGGCCCATATTTCCCGCTCGCCGGCCGAACCCTGATCGCCCAGCCTGGCGACAACTGTCCAAGGGTACTTGACCAGCGGCTACAGGGTCAAACCGGCCGTGTCACGTGCCCGCCCGCTGGGTGCGCACGTCATCGAGTCTGCGCCTATGGCCGGCGGCGTGCGCCCAGGGCTACGACACGCCGCGGACGGTCACCTGAGCGCACACCCAGCCCCGGGCCGACCCGCTGGGGTCAGTCGGCGTGGATCGGCGGGCCGGCCGGCCTCCCGGCGGCACGCCGGCGGCGCGGACGGACGAAAGTCTCCGCGGTATAGCTGCCGATTCCGGTCTCAGAGTCTTCGTCGTCGGAGTCGGAATCCTCGTCGTCCAGATCGTCATCGTCCAGGTCGAGATCCTCGTCATCGTCGTCGAGGTCGTCGTCACCGAGGTCCTCGTCGTCGAGCTCGTCCTCGTCGTCTTCGTCGGTGTCCTCTTCGGTGTCCTCGAGGTCCTCTTGGTCGGTGTCCTCCAGGTCAACGGCGGCCCGCTCTTCGGTCTCCTCGCCGAACTTGGCGGTGACTTCCTCACCGGACTCGTCGGATTCGCCGTCACCGCGACCAGCCGCCTCCGAGGCCCCGGCCGAGCCCGCGGCCATCGCCTTGAACATCGGGTGCTCGCCGGGAGCGTGCGCGGGGACCTTGGCCACCGCGGGCTCTTCGGATTTGCCTTTCTTCGATCGCCTACCCCGGCGACCTCCGGACTCGGACTTGCGCCCGTTCGCCGGGGCCGAATCGACGGGGTCGGCGTGTAGCAGGATCCCGCGGCCGCCGCAGTTGGGACACGATGTCGAGAACGCCTCGATCAGCCCGGTCCCCAACCGCTTGCGGGTCAGTTGCACCAGACCCAGCGAAGTCACCTCGGACACCTGGTGGCGGGTGCGGTCGCGGGCCAGCGACTCGGTCAGCCGGCGCAGCACCAGATCGCGGTTGGACTCCAGCACCATGTCGATGAAGTCGATGACCACGATGCCGCCGACGTCGCGCAACCGCAGCTGGCGAACGATCTCCTCGGCCGCCTCGAGGTTGTTCTTGGTGACCGTCTGCTCGAGGTTGCCCCCGGAACCGGTGAACTTGCCGGTGTTGACGTCGATCACCGTCATCGCCTCGGTCCGGTCGATCACCAGGGTGCCGCCCGACGGCAGCCACACCTTCCGGTCCATCGCCTTGGCGAGCTGCTCGTCGATGCGGTGCACCGCAAACACATCCGGTCCGTCGGCCCCATCCGAACCCGTGACGGGCTCATACTTGGTCAGCTTCGAAACCAGTTCGGGGGCAACGGAATTCACATACTCGTTGATCGTGTTCCAAGCCTCGTCACCGGAAACGACGAGGCCGCCGAAGTCCTCGTTGAACAAGTCACGAATGACCTTGACCAACACGTCCGGCTCTTCGTAGAGCGCCACCGCGGCACCGGCGGCATTCTCCTTGGTCTCGGTCGCCTTGGCCTCGATTTGCTGCCAGCGCTCCTGCAGGCGGGTGACGTCCTTGCGGATGTCGTCCTCTTTAACGCCCTCGGACGCGGTGCGGATGATCACACCGGCGTTGGACGGCACGACCTCGCGCAGGATCTCCTTGAGCCGCTGGCGTTCGGTGTCGGGCAGCTTGCGGCTGATCCCGGTCGACGACGCGCCCGGCACGTAAACCAGGTAGCGACCCGCCAGTGACACCTGCGTGGTCAGCCGCGCGCCCTTGTGCCCGACCGGGTCCTTGCTGACCTGGACCATGACGTAGTCGCCGGGTTTGAGCGCCTGTTCGATCTTGCGGTCGGCCCCACCCAGCCCCGCGGCTTCCCAATTGACCTCGCCGGCGTAGAGCACGCCGTTGCGGCCGCGACCGATGTCGACGAAGGCCGCCTCCATCGAGGGCAACACGTTCTGCACGATCCCGAGATAGATATTGCCCACCAAAGAAGCAGAAGCGGCGGAAGTAACAAAGTGCTCGACGACGATGCCGTCCTCGAGCACCGCGATCTGGGTGTACCGCGCGCCCGGGTGCGGCGGTTCCGTGCGGACCCGGTCGCGCACCACCATCATCCGTTCGACGGCCTCGCGGCGCGCCAGGAACTCGGCCTCGGTCAGCACCGGTGGGCGGCGCCGTCCGGCGTCGCGGCCGTCGCGTCGGCGTTGCCGCTTGGCCTCCAGCCGAGTGGAGCCGTCGATGCCCTTGATCTCGCTGCTGGAGGCGCCGTTCCCGGCATCGTCGGGGCCGCCGTTCTTGCCGGCGCGTGGCGCCCGCTCGTGCACGACGGTGTTCGGCGGATCGTCGGGCGAAGGACCCTCGTCGTTGTCGTCACCCGATCCCGATTTCCGTCTCCGGCGCCGGCGGCGGCGGCGAGTCGCCGCCTCCGAGGAACCGTTCTCGTCGTCGCCGGCGTCAGCGTCGTCGGACTCGTCGGCGTCCTCGAATTCGGCGGTGTCCTCGTCACCGTCGGGTCCGCCCTGTTCGCCGCGCCCGCGGCCACGACCCCGACGGCCACGGCGCCGGCGCCGGTTGGCCGGTCGATCGGTCTGCTCCTCGTCGTCCTCGGTGTCGGAGTCGTCGGAGTCGCCGGCCTCGCCTGTGTCACCGCCGGCACCGATCTCCACCGGCTGCGGCGCAACGAACAGCGGCATGTAGTGCGGCAGCTCGGCCGACGTCGGCAGCAGCAGCGGTTGCTGGGCCGCGGGCGCGCTGCTGAAGCCCGGGATGTTTGGCAGGGGTGTGGCGAAGATCAGCTCACGCACCCGGAGTGCGTCCTCGCGGTCGACGCCGGAATGCACGTTGCGGGTCTTCCCGTCGAGCGCGGTGAGCGCCTCCAGCACCTCTTTGTTGGTGCTGCCCAGCGCACGTGCCAGCTGATGGACTCTTAGGCGGTCCGGCAGTTCCTCGTCGGGCGTGCGCTCTTTCGATGGTTCTGTAGGTGGTGCACCGTCTACCACGAATTCTCCTTTAGCCCCCGGGCGCGTCCTGTCGACGCGGCCACGCGAGGGCTTCGCTATCGGCCCGGGTCGCTTCTCCCCGGGCTTGTGATGGTCTCGCCCCGAGCGGCTCAGGTAGAACTCGCTCGGCGCACTGCTGAATGACGGCCTGACATGCGGCGCAACACCGCGCGGTGGCGATGGTCGCGCTTGTCTAAGTCTTCATTCGGGTGTCTGAAGCCGGTCCGGCGACGTTCACCCGCTGTCAGTATCCCACATCACTCAGCGAGCCCACTCGCCCCTGATCCGGGCGCTTGAGCAAACCCGCTCAGGAGCCGGGAAACCAGAGCGCAATCTCGCGCTTCGCGGAATCGCTCGAATCCGACCCGTGAACCAGGTTGAACTGCGTCTCCAGCCCAAAATCGCCCCGTATCGTGCCCGGCGCGGCATTCTCCACCGGGTCGGTGCCGCCGGCGAGCTGCCGAAACGCCGCAATCGCCCGGGGGCCCTCGACGATTGCCGCGACCACCGACCCCGAAGTGATGAACTCCAGCAACGATCCGAAGAAGGGCTTGCCTTCGTGTTCCGCGTAATGCCGGCCGGCCAGCTGTTCGCTGACATGCCGGAGCTCCAGCGCCGCGATGGTGAGGCCTTTTCGCTCGATGCGGGCGATGATCTCGCCGATCAGGCGGCGCTCGACGGCGTCCGGCTTGATCAGTACCAGGGTCCGTTCGGTCACGGCGGACAGCGTACAGAACCATTTGCCGATTAGCCCGGCGGCTGACCTTTACTGCTGGCGGCGCCGGACCTCGGCACGGAAGTAGGCGATCAGCGCCCACAGGCCGGTGAACAGCACGCCGATGAAGCCCACTCCGGGGTACAGCGCGAAGCCGGCCAGAAGGACCACTTGGACGCCCAGATTCGCCCAGATCGCCCAGGGTCTGCGCTGCAGCCCGGCAAGCAGGATCAGCACTGCGGCCAGGCCGATCAGATAGGTCAGCGACGCGGCGGTCAGGCCGCCGCCGACCGCGCCGACCACCGGTATCGCCAGCAGCACCACGATGGCTTCCAGGATGAGCGTCGCGGCCATCACCGCGCCGAAGCTCTTCCATGGGTCGGCCGGCGCCGGGTTCTGGTCACTAATCCGGATCACGACCGAACAGAGTGCGCGCGGCCCCGGCGGTGACCACCGAGCCGGTGATGACGATCCCCGTGCCGGACAAAGAGTCGCCCTGGTCCCCGAGCGTGGCGGCGTCGTCGACCAGGGCGGTGGCGAGGTCGATGGCGTCGCGGAGGTTCTCGGCGGTCGTCACCCGGTCGGGCCCGAACCGCTCGCGCGCCGCGAGCGCCAGCGTTTCGACGTCCAGCGCCCGCGGCGAGCCGTTGTGGGTGATGACGACGGAATCGAACACCGGCTCCAGCGCGGCGAGGATGCCGTCGGTGTCCTTGTCGGCCAGCACGCTGAGCACGCCCACAAGAAATCGGAAGTCGAATTCGCCGGCCAGCGTCTGCGCGAGTGCGGCCGCGCCGGCCGGATTGTGCGCGGCGTCAATGAACACCGTGGGTGCGCTGCGCATGCGCTCCAGCCGGCCGGGGCTGGTGACGGCGGCAAAACCGGCCCGGACTGCCTCCAAGTCGAGCTGGCGCTGCGCGCCGGCGCCGAAAAAGGCCTCGACCGCCGCCAGCGCCACCACCGCGTTGTGCGCCTGGTGCTCGCCGTGCAGCGGCAGGTAGAGGTCGGAATACAGACCGCCAAGACCCTGCAGTTGCAACACCTGTCCACCGATCGCGACCTGACGGCCCAGGACCGCGAACTCGGAATCCTCGCGGGCGACCGCGGCATCCGCACGCACGGATTGGGCCAACAGCACTTCCATCGCCTTCGGGACCTGGCGCGCGATGACAGCGACGGTGTCCGGTGCGCCGTCCGCCGCCTTGCCGATGATGCCGGCCTTCTCTCCGGCGATCCCGGCGATGTCGTCGCCGAGGTAGTCGACGTGGTCGATGGCGATCGGGGTGATGACCGCAACGGGGGCGTTGATCACGTTGGTGGCGTCCCAGCGCCCGCCCATGCCCACCTCGACCACCGCGACGTCGACGGGCGCGTCGGCGAACGCGGCGAACGCCATCGCGGTGAGGACCTCGAACTTGCTCATCGCCGGCCCTCCGGCGGACTCCGACTGCGCATCGATCATCTGCACGAACGGCTCGATCTCCCGATACGTCGCCACGTACAGGGCGGGGCTGATCGGCCGACCGTCGATCGCGATGCGTTCGACCGCCGATTGCAGGTGCGGGCTGGTGGTTCGGCCGGTGCGCCGGTGCAGCGCGGTCACCAGCGCGTCGACCATGCGCGCCACCGACGTCTTACCGTTGGTGCCCGCGATGTGGATCGACGGATAGCCGAGTTGCGGTGAGCCCAGCAAGTCCATCAACGCGCTGATCCGGGTCAGGCTCGGCTCGATGCGGGTCTCCGGCCAGCGTTGGTCCAGCAGGTGCTCGACCTGCAGCAGGGACGCGATCTCGTCCGGCGTGGGCTCTATGCCGGTTTCGGGGCCAGTTTCGGGGCTGGTGCCCGGTCCCCACTCGGGCGGCTCGAAACTCATTGCAGCCCAGCCAACCTCGCGCTGATCCGGTCGGTTTCCTCCTGGGCCACGCGCTGCCGGTCGCGGATCTTGCCGACGACGTCTTGCGGGGCCTTGGCCAAGAAGTCCGTGTTGGCCAGTTTGGCGGTCGTGGACGCCAGCTCCTTTTGCGCTGTGGCCAGATCCTTTTCCAGGCGGCGGCGCTCGGCAGCGACGTCGATGGTGCCCGAGGTGTCGAGTTCGACGACGACGGTGCGGTTCATGTCGGGACCCAGCCCGACTTCCAGCGACACCGACGGCAAAAAATCGGGACCCGGCGTGGTGAGCCACGCCAGCGACGTCACCGCGCCCACCTGGCTGCTCAGGTCCGAGGCCTCGACACCGGCCAGCCGGGCCGGCACTTTCTGCCGGTCGGCCAAACCCTGGTCGCTGCGGAACCGGCGGACCTCGGTGACCAGCTTCTGCATATCGCCGATTCGCTGCGCGGCAACCGGATTCAGGGCGATGCCCGACGGTTGCGGCCACTCCGCGATCACCAGCGACTCCTCGTCGGTCAGAGCCTGCCACAACGCCTCGGTGAGGAATGGGATGACGGGGTGCAGCAACCGCAGCAGCGTGTCGAGCACCGCGGCCAGCACCGCGGTGGTGTGCGGGAGTCCCTCGGCCAGTTGCGTCTTGGCCAATTCGACGTACCAGTCGCAGAATTCGTCCCAGGTGAAGTGGTAAAGCGCTTCGCAGGCCCGACTGAACTCGTAGCCGTCGAACGCCGAATCAACCTCGGCGCGAACCTCTTCCAGTCGTCCGAGAATCCAACGATCGGCATCGGTCAGGTCGGCTTCGGCGGGTAACGGCGCCAACTGCGCGCCGTTGAGCAGTGCGTACCTGGTGGCATTGAAGAGTTTGGTGCCGAAATTGCGCGACGCCCGGACGTGATCCTCGCCGACGGCCAGGTCGGCACCCGGGCTGGCGCCTCGGGCCAGCGTAAACCGCAGTGCGTCGGCCCCGAACATCTCCATCCAGTCGAGCGGGTCGATGACATTGCCCCTGGACTTGCTCATCTTGCGGCCGAATTCGTCACGGATCAGCCCGTGCAGGAAGACATCGGTGAAGGGCACCTGCGGGCCACGGCGGCCGCCGAGCGTGATGGCGTCGTCGCCGCCGACGAAGGTGCCGAACATCATCATCCGCGCAACCCAGAAGAACAGAATGTCGTACCCGGTCACCAGAACGCTTGTGGGATAAAACTTTTCCAGCTCCGGAGTCGTCTCCGGCCAGCCCAAAGTGGAGAACGGCCACAGCGCGGACGAGAACCAGGTGTCCAGGACGTCGGGGTCCTGCTCCCAGCCCTCCGGGGGCGTCTCGTCCGGACCGACGCAGACCTGCTCGCCGTTGGGCCCGTACCAGATCGGGATGCGGTGGCCCCACCACAGCTGCCGGGAGATGCACCAGTCGCGCATGTCGTCCACCCAGCCGAACCAGCGCGGTTCCATGCTGGCCGGGTGAATCACGGTGTCCCCGTTACGCACCGCGTCGCCGGCGGCCTTGGCCAGCGATTCCACCCTGACCCACCATTGCAGCGACAGGCGCGGCTCGATGACCTCGCCGCTGCGCTCCGAATGCCCCACGCTGTGCAGATAGGGCCGCTTCTCCTCGACGATGCGGCCCTGCGCCGCCAGAGCTTCGCGCACCGCGACGCGGGCCTCGAATCGGTCCATGCCGTCGAATTGCGTTCCGGTGTCGGCGATAAGAGCCTTGGCGTCCATCATGTTCGGCATCGGCAGATTGTGCCGCAACCCGATTTCGAAGTCGTTGGGGTCATGCGCGGGCGTGACTTTCACCGCGCCGGTGCCGAATTCGGGGTCGACGTGCTCGTCGGCGACGATGACGAGTTCGCGGTCGACGAACGGGTGGGGCAGGGTCGTCCCGACCAGATGGCGGTAGCGCTTGTCGTCGGGATGCACCGCGATGGCGGTGTCGCCGAGCATCGTCTCGACACGGGTGGTGGCGACCACGATGTGGGGCTCGTCGTCGTCGAGTGACCCGTAGCGGAACGAGACCAGCTCGCCCTCGATCTCGTCGTAGACCACCTCGATGTCCGAGATCGCCGTCTGAAGTACCGGCGACCAATTGACCAGCCGCTCGGCCCGGTAGATCAGCCCCGCGTCGTAGAGCCGCTTGAAGATTGTCCGCACCGCCCGCGACAGGCCCTCGTCCATGGTGAACCGGTCGCGGCTCCAGTCCACCCCGTCTCCGAGCCGGCGCATCTGGCCGACGATGGCACCGCCGGACTCATGCTTCCAATCCCAGACCTTTTCGACGAACAGCTCCCGGCCGAAGTCCTCCTTGGTCTTGCCGTCGACCGCAAGCTGCTTTTCCACCACGCTTTGGGTCGCGATGCCCGCATGGTCCATGCCCGGCTGCCACAGCACCGCATGGCCCTGCATGCGCTTGCGGCGGGTCAGGGCGTCCATCATGGTGTGTTCCAGCGCGTGGCCCATGTGCAGGCTGCCGGTCACGTTCGGCGGCGGCAGCACGATCGAGTATGCGGGTTTGGCGCTGCTGGGGTCCGCGGTGAAGTAGCCGGCATCCAGCCACTTGTGGTAGATCACGCTCTCCACCGCACCGGGATCCCACGACTTGGGCAGGTCGGCGGCAGAACTGTGGCTAGCGGTCACCGGTCAATTCTAGGGAGCCTCATTTGCCCGCGCGTACGCGGTCGAATCCGCAGGTCCACACGGATTCGACCGCTGCGGCGGCCCTAACGATCAGGGAATGGTCAGCACTTGGCCCGGCTGGATCAGGTCGGGGTTCGGGATTCCGCTGGCATCGGCAATCACCTGGTATTTGCTGCCGTCGCCGTAGAAGCGCTCCGCGATGGCCCACAGGCTGTCGCCGGATTCGACGGTGTACGTCCGAACCTCGGGTTCCGCCGCCGGCTCCTCAGCGGCTTCTGCGACGGGCTCTTCAACCACGGCTTCTTCAGCGGCGGCCGTCTCCTCGGTGGCTGCCGCCTCGGGCGCCGGTGGCGGCGGGGCATCGGTCTCGGTCTTTGTCGACCAGGCCGGTCCGTCGGCGGCGTAGAGCACCAGGTTGCGGTCGTCCTGAAGCACGAGCTTGACGTCCTTCTTGCCCTGGGTGTCGGTGTGCCACACCGGTTTGTCGGCCGTGTAGACGACGAAATTGCCGTCGGGCTGCACCTCGGCACGAACCGCATCCTGGCCGTTGGTCGAACTGGCCCATATCGCTTGGCCACGCGAGGCCAGCACCAGGTTGCCGTCGTCTTGCAATGTGAGGGTGTAGGCACCGTTGTTCGAGGTGAGCGATTCGCCCCGCACCAGCTTCTGTCCCGCGGTGAGCGTGTCTGACACTGCATTCCCCTCTCGTCGTCGCCGTCCGGCCGACTGGGGTCGGACGTCATTTCCCTTGTCCGATAAGCACGAACCTACTCATCTTGGTGCGTCTTGGGCACCCTTGAATTCGACGAAATCGAAACCATCCGGGAACTGCCGATGAACAATCCGGACCAGCGCTGCGCTACTTCTTGCCACCGAGCAGGCCGCCGAGGATATCGCCGAGTGCGCCTCCCTTGCCGCTTAACACAGTGCCAAGGATGCCGCCGAGGGATTTGTCGCCGGAGCCACCAGCGAGGATGCTGCCCAGAACTTCACCCAGGCCGCCGCCGGAGGCTTCCTCCTTTTTCTGCGACGCACTGCTATCCCCGGAGCCGAGCTGTTTTCCGATATATGCCAACACGATCGGAAGCAGTACCGGCAGCAATCGTTTGAGCAGGTCGCTGTTCCCGGCGCCTCCCTTGGCCAGCGCTGACGCGACCTGATCGGCGTCATTACCACCGAAGAGCGTCGCGACCGCCTGATGCCCGTCGCTCTCGTCAACCTGGTCCAAGCCTCCACCCGCGTCGAGCAGGCCACGTGCGGCGTGACTGCTTGCCGCGGATTCGATCAGGTTGGCGTGCTCGGGATCTTGCGAGTTCTGTTGCAGCCCGCTGAGCAGCGCCGGCACCAGCGTGTGAACCGCGTTCTCGACCTCGCCTTCGTCGGCACCAAGCTTGTTTGCGATATCGGACGTGGGGATTTGTGCGTAGAGATCATCGAGACCGGCCATCGGTGTGTCCACCTTCGTTAATGGGATGTCGAGCCAAGTCGACTACGACACTAGTCGCACGCGGTCCCGGCCGAAAGCCGTTGTGGCAGCGGGATTCAATCGAGCCGTTCGGTCCGCAACGACACACCGGCGCCCGGGAATCGCGCCAGCAACGCGTCACCCATCGCGGCCGCGGGCGTGAGCACGCCCCGCAGATCGGAGAGCGTGTCGCGGTCAAATGCGAGCGCAAGAGCGGACTCCCCCAGCAGCACCGACGTCGCCTTGTACGCGGGGTCACCCCGTTGCTCCATGCGCGCCACGTAGCGTGCACCGGTGGTCGTGGTGGTGTACGTCTCGATCCGGTAGTACCCGCGCTCCCGAGACGCCGCGCTCGGACCGGTGCCGGGTTTGGGCACGATACGCTCCACCACGCGCCGCGGCAGCAGCCGAAAGTAGCGGCTGCCCAGTCCGAACATCGCGTTCCCGACGCCGCCGCCGACGGCCGATGCCACCGCCGCGAGCGCCGACGACCCGACGCTCATGTGCTCGCTGTAGCGGAACCGCTGACCGTAGGCCCAGTCCAGCAATGCGTTGCTGCGTCGGACGATTCGGGTGTTGTAGGGCGCCATCAAAAACCCCGCCGTCCACGTGCCGGACAGTTCCGGCGCTATCTGACCGCCACGACCCCACGGCAGATCGGGCTGTCGGCCGAGTTCCGGTTCCGCGCCGCGGTCGGGGGTCAGGGTGTAGGGGTCGGCGAGCTGGCGGCGGGCGTCGGGGTTGCTCGACGCGGTGTGCAGCACCTCCAGGATCGACGCGATGGTGCCGCCCGACAGTCCGCCGGAGAAGGAGCGCACCACGTAGTTGGTGTCGCCGAGCTCGCCGGCGTCGTCCTCCCGCGCCGTCCGGTGCAGCCCATACACGCTCAGATCCGACGGGATCGAGTCGAATCCGCAAGAATGCACGATGCGGGCGCCGGTGTCGGTGGCCTGCTTGTTGTAGAGGTCGATGCTTTCGCGGACGAACATGGCCTCGCCGGTCAGGTCGGCGTAATCGGTGCCCGCCGCGGCGCAGGCGGCCATCAGCGGCAATCCATAGCGGGTGTAGGGCCCGACCGTGGTGACGACGACTTGAGTGCGGGCGGCCATCTCATGCAACGTCGACGGCGATTCCGCATCGGCGGTCAGAACCGGCCAGGACTGCGCGGGCTCCGGCAGCGTTTCACGAACGGCGAGCAATCGGTCCGGCGACCTGCCGGCCAAGGCGATCCGCGCGCCGGCCCCGGCGCGCGCCAGGTATTCGGCGGTTAGCTTGCCCACAAAACCCGTCGCTCCGAACAGAACAATGTCGAATGACCTGCGCGAACGCTCGCCCATGCCATGATTGTGCCGCAGACGGATTACGTCCCGCTCCTGGCGTTGCTACGGCGTCGGTTATCCGATGACGAGGTAGCGAAGGTGGCAACGCAGTTGGCGGCCCGCGGCGAGTGGAATATTGACGCCGCCGATATCGGCGTGGCCATCACCTGAATTACTGACGAGTTGCCCTCCCCGGCTGATCTTGACCGCGGGCAGCGTCGACTGGATGGGATTGGCTGGCCCGTTGACCCGGAATTTAGTTACCACGCCGTGATGCTCGCGGTTCGGCGGGTGTGCTGTCGCCGTCACTCCAAACGGGCGCCCATACGATCACACCGGGCCGGCGTTCGGCGTTCGTGGCTCTGGCAACGACTCCTGCGGGGAACCGTAACGGCAGGCGCAACGCCTAAGACGGGCCTGAACGATGAAGAACGTAAAGCCCTACGGGCTCAAGGATTCGTGGGAGAGCCCCCTTTGGGCAAAAAGCGCCCGCATCCCAGGCATAGCAACATTTTTACCCGAGGTAACGAAATCCACAGGCTAGCAAACGCTCGGTTGGCGGTGTTGGCGGCCAGCGAAAACGAGAGATCGATGGTGCCGGGCGCCACGGTGCAACGCGCGCGATCAAATGCTCGGAAACCGCTTCTCAAGTGCTTTGAGAACACGGTTGGCCTCCCGCACCCGCCTCTTTAGGCGAACTACGCGCTCGGGTATCTCGGCATCGTGGTTCACTCGATGTTTTGACCAACTTCGTTGGGCTTGTTTGGCCGTTTTCCGCGCCTCGACTAGCTCGTTCCGCATGATTTCCGCGAAGTAGCTCGCTTGGGCAAGGTCGGACGCAGGGTTCACTTGCGCTGCGAGGCATGAAGCTTCTATGCCCAAGGTTTCGCCGGCAACGTCGTCGGCCACGTCGTCATGGTACTAATATGCGACGACACGGTCACTTCATCTATTCATCTATTCGAAGGACACGTGTCAATCCACTCGTCGAAACACACCAGTAAATCGGCGCAATAGCGTTGCGTCACATGATCGGAGTGCCAGTGGCCTGGAATATGACCCGGCGGCCGATTTCCACGGCATGGTCGGCGAACCGTTCGTAGTAGCGGCTTAGCAGCGTGACATCGACGGCGGTGGCGACGGAGTGGGGCCATTGGCGGTCCATGACGACGGTGAACAGGTGGCGGTGTAGCTCGTCCATGGCGTCGTCGTCGTCATCGAGTTTGGCTGCTTTGTCGGGATCTGCTGACAGGACAACATCTTTGGCGTTGTAGCCGATGTTGACGGCGATGCGGCCCATTTCAGCGAAGTAGTCCTTGACGTCGTCAGGGATGGCATGTGCCGGATGTCGGCGGCGGGTGGTTTTCGCGACGTGCAACGCCAGGGCGCGCATCCGGTCGACGTCCGCGACGTTTCGCAGGCTGCTTACGACTGCGCGCAGGTCGGTGGCAACCGGAGCTTGCAGGGCGAGCAGGGTAAAGGCGTCGCTTTCGGTCTCGGCGGCCTGGATCGCGAGGTTGTTTTCGCTGATCACGGTCTCGGCCAAAGCGACGTCGGCCTCGAGAAGGGCTTCGGTGGCGCGTTGCATCGCGATGCCAGCCAGACCGCACATGTCGCCGATGCTGTGTGTCAACGCGTCGAGCTGTTCGTGAAACGCGGTTCGCATGGTGTTTACGGTAGAAGCTGGCGGTCCGCGTGGGTTGGGTTTTAGCTGCGCTGATAAGTGCATTCGCGACGTTGTGGGGGTGTCGGGATGGGTTGCTAATGGGTCCGTTATCCGATGACGAGGTAGCGGCGGTGGCAACGCAGTTGGCGGCCCGCGGCGAGTTGAATATTGACGCCGCCGATATCGGCGTGGCTATCACCCGAATTACTGACGAGTTGCCGTCCCCGGCTGATCTTGACCGCGTGCAACGTCGACTCGATGGGATTGGCTGGCCCGTTGACCCGGAATTTAGTTGCCACGCCCTGATGCTCGCGGTTCGGCGGGTGTGTTGTCGCCGGCCGTCGCCGGCGCGATGGACATGGTGCGGTGGGAACTCTCGCTTTATCTCCGACCGGCACCGGACTCAGATATGGCCGCCCTTCCGATTGCGCCCGGCAGGGAGCCGCCTTTGTTGTGTTCCGAAGATAATGTGTCTTGAGCATTCCTAGAGCGCAGATGTCGGCAGGCCCCCGGCCGGGGGCTTCAGGGATACTCCAAAACGGCAGATTCCGGAAACTCCATTTGTGCTGGCGCATCGCGATACGATTTGCGTGTTGCCGCACGGCTCGACGATCCCCTTGGGCTGGGCGACCGCCGGGTCGTGCTACGCCGGTGGGAGGTGCGGGATGTCGTTTGTGATCGCGGTGCCGGAGTTTGTGGCTTCGGCGGCAACGGATCTGTCCAACATCGGCTCGGGGCTAAGTGCCGCGAATGCGGCGGCGGTGGCCCCGACCACCGCGGTCGTGGCCGCCGCGGGTGATGAGGTGTCGGCGGCCATCGCGTCGCTGTTTTCCGGGCACGCCAAGGAGTTTCAGGCGCTGGGCGCGTGCGCGGCGGCGTTTCATGCCGAGTTTGTGCGCGCCTTAAGCGGTGCGGGGGGCGCGTATTCGTTGACCGAGGCGGCCAACGCCTCGCCGTTAGGGACCGTCGAGCAAGGCGTGTTGGGGGTGATCAATGCGCCCACCGAGGCGTTGTTGGGGCGTCCGTTGGTCGGCCACGGCACCAACGGGACGCCGGGTACCGGCCAAGCCGGCGGGCCGGGCGGCATCTTGGTGGGCACTGGCGGCAACGGCGGGTCGGGGGCGCCCGGGCAGGCGGGCGGCAAAGGCGGTAATGCCGGGTTGTTCGGCAACGGCGGCCGGGGCGGGGCCGGCGGGGCGGGCACCACCGGCACCTCGGGCTTCGCGGCCCTCAACACCGACGGCGGCGCAGGCGGCATCGGCGGTAACGGCGGAGCGGGCGGCCGCGGCGGGCTGTTGTTCGGCAGTGGCGGTGGCGGCGGCGTAGGCGGGGTCGGCGGGGCCGGCGGGGCCGGCGGGGCCGGTTTCGCGAACCCCATCGTTGGCAACCCGAACAACGGCAGCATCATTTTCAACGGAACCAACGGCGGCAACGCCGGCAACGGCGGCAACGGCGGGGCCGGTGGCCAACCCGGGACATTGTCGGGATTGTTCGGCGGCCATGCGGGCGCCAACGGCAACGGCGGTGCCGGCGGCGTCGGCGGCGACGGCGGCAGCATCAACCTCGGCGGCACCCAACTCAACGGCATCAACTATCACGCCGGCAACGCCGGCAATGGCGGCAACGGCGGTGCCGGCACCATCGGCGGCGTCGGCGGCAACGGCGGCGCCGGCGGTACCGCCTTTAGTCTCAACCACGCCGCCGCCGCCGGAGGTGGTGGTGGTGGCGGCGGCGCCGGCGGCGACAGCACCGGCGGCGGCCATGGTGGCACCGGCGGCAACGGCGGCGCCGGCGGCGATGCCAGCGCCGGGCTGGCGAGCGGGCCCCTCGGCGGCAGCGGCGGTGCAGGCGGCGGCCCCGCCGGCACCGCAGGCGGTCCCGGTGGGGGTGGCGGCGGCGGCGCGGCCGCCTCCGCCGGTAGCCCCAGTACCACCGGCGGAGCCGGCGGTGCCGGCGCCGGTGCAGGCGGCGGCCAGGGCGGCAGCGGCGGCTTCGCCGACGGCGGCGTCACCGGCTTGAGCATTGCCGGCGGGGGCGGTGGTGGTGGCGGCGGTATCACCGGCGGCACCGGCGGCAGCGGCGGCAGCGGCGGCGGCCTCAGCGTCACCGCCACCCCCGGCGGCACCGGCGGCAACGCCGGCACCGCCGGCGGCACCGGCACTAGCTCCCTGAGCGGGGTCGGCGGCGGCGGCGGCGCCGGTGGCATCGGCGGCGGTGGTGGCGGCGGCGCCGCCCAGGCGTTCCCGGGCGGGTCCGCCACCGGCGGCCAGGGCGGCAAGGGCGGCTCCTAGCACCGACTAACATCGGCGGCGGCCGACCGGGCCGGCGGGCGAAGAGGTTGCCGCGGTGCGGCGCCGAGGTTACGCGCCGGTGCGCCGGTACAACCAAACACCACCGGCGCCGTGTTCGTGGCTTTAGGGCCGCACAGGGGCCGGCAACGGCCCCCGCGGGCTCGGCGGTTGCGGGGGCCAGAGGCTACGCAAGACTATTGCCACCCTAGTCGCACCCAAACACACAGGTTAAACGCCTATTTGGATGTCGCTTATGCGCGCCTAGTCGGCGGTCAGCTTTCCGACGAAGCCGGTCGCCCCGTACAACACGATGTCGAACTCGCACGGCGTTGCGGTCACGAGCCCGAAGCTACCCGACCCCGCAGACAAGTAGCGCCGGGCCCAAGGCCCGGCACTACTTGTACCTATGAGGCGAGGATCAGCCGCGCCGGCCGCAAACCGGCCAGGCGCCGATGCCCTGCGAGTGCAGCACATTCTCGGCCACCCGGATCTGCTCATCATGGCTCGCGTTGGCCGGGGAACCCGAGCCACCGTTGGCGTGCCAGGTGCTCGACGTGAACTGCAGGCCGCCCGAGAAGCCGTTACCGGTGCTGATCGACCAGTTTCCACCCGACTCGCACTGCGCGATGGCGTCCCAGTTCACGCTGTACGCCTTGCGAACGGGAGGGGGCGGCGGAGCGTCCGGCGCCGGAGGCGGCGGAACGTTCGGGTCGAAGCCCACCGAAGCCGGTGGCGGCGGGGCGTCCGGCGCCGGAGGCGGCGGAACGTTGGGGTCGAAGCCCACCGGGGCGGGCGGCCCAGGCGGCAGGTCAACCGGCGCCAGAGCGTCCGGCACGGGGGGCGCCGGAGGAACGTTCGGGTCGAAGCCCACGGGAGCCGGCGCCGGGGCGTCCGGAGCCGGTGGCGGGGGCGCATCCGGGGCAGCCCCGGCGGGTTGAACGTTCGGGTCAAAGCCCACAACGTCCGCGCTTGCGGTCGCGGATGGCACGCTCGCGAGCGTCCCTGCGATCGCGGCGAGGATGAGCGTCTTGCGGACGTTCTTCAAATTTCTTCCTTTCGCGGTGCGCGCGCCAAAGCAATCCCACGGTGTGGGTTTGAAGTGCTTGGTCCATGCGGAATAGCTGCTCTGGGACGTGCCGACTGGTTCTGGCACGGCAGCGGCGGGCCTGGTTGCCCGGCGGGGCGTTACCCCTCGGATGCGGCGCGGCTATCGCCGTCCGCAGTCCCCGCTCACACGCGGATCCGTGGATTCAATTTTCGATAACATTTCGATCAACCCGTTTCGGGCTAAGAGGACCGTACGAGAACGGATCGCTTTCGTCATCTTCGGAAAATCGATATCTCGGTTCAATAACGAGCCGATTACGGCGCGATCGCACCTTTGTTATTGCAGGTCATCACAGCGTTTTCGGCAGACGCATCCAACTCGCGCTGAGCGCCAAAACGTGAGCCGAATCACGCAGATTTTGTGAACTGGAACACGCATTTGCGGTGGCGCGCGCAGGCCGACGCGGGTAGAACTCAACCAGACCCGGCCGGCGGTGAGCCGGCGCAGGTTACGGCGGGGTACGCCGGATCGAAGCCCGACACGCTGATGCGAACTCAACGAGCGCGGGATAGCCATCAAATATCCTTTACCACAACATCTTTCAATTCATAATCGTCAATGCCACCCCGATGGGGCACACCGCATCCCATTCGGCCGGACGTCGGATCCATGCCCGGCGGCTTGCCTTAGAATCAGCCACTGCCCCAACATATTTCAACTGCTAGCTTACTTCCGGAGGGCAACGATGGCTATGGACGCTTCCGCTGGCCCGCCGATGGGTACTGACGCGGCGAGACGACCCCCGCGATTCGCAAACGACAATTTGCTACACAACCCTGAAATTTCTCCCTAACGGCGGGCGCACTTCGATGCGCTGCATCCGATCGCCATCACCCGACGCCCAAATCGCTGCTGTCCCAACGTAATACGCCAAACAATCAGGAGGCGGCGCCTCCGCTATTATCTGCAGGCCGCAGGAGCATTATGAGCAGCGGTCGGCGCTAATTGGGATTATGCGCTAAAAGAATGAAGAAATTACCGTGCGCCTCGGCCCAAATGATTTACGGGGAGTTTATAAAGTGGCCGTTTGAGTTAATTCTGCACCAGCGCGCGCAGCTCGGCGCCAGTGTTGACATTGGTCAGCGGGCGGGATTCGGAGATGACGATCCGCTGCGTGTCCGAAACGTCGACCAACGCGCGCATTTTGCGCTCGCCGGCGGCCACCAGCGCATCGGCGCGATCGGCCAGATCGGTGCGGTACACCGCGGCAAGGAAGTGGTCCTTCCCGTCCCACGGCAGGACCACTTCGGCGTTGGTCTCAAGGGCGCGGCGGGCGAGATCCTCGATGAGCTCAACGGTCAGAAACGGCATGTCGACGGCGCAGACGAAGGCGATCCGCGCACCCGCCTCCGCGGCCGCGCGCAATCCCCGCGCGGTCGCCGGCAACGGCCCCAGCCCACTCAGCTCGTCGCGCATGACGTGAACGGCCTCGAGCGCGGGCAGCGGTTGCCCTTGGGCGGCCATCACGAAAACCGGCTCGCAGCGCTGTCCGACAATGCCGACCACGTACTCGACCATCGTGGTGGCGCTGGAGCCGCCAGCGGACCCGGGGATTTGCAGGGTGGCCTTGTCGCGGCCCATACGCCGCGATTCACCACCGGCGAGCACTACCCCGGCCAGTGACACTGCGTCGGGCATGCGCTCGGCCACGTCAGTCGACTGTCCAGGTGTCGCGCCCGCGCAGCAGCGATTGCAGCGCGGCGGAGTCGAACGGCTTCGACGACTGAGCGGCGCGCACCTGAGCACGGGCCGCGTCGTCGTAGGTGGGCCGGCTGATGTTCCGGAAGATTCCCAGCACCGTGTGGTCGAGGTTCTGATCGGACAGCCGGGACAGCGCGAAAGCGTAGGCCGCCTCGTCGGCGTGCGCATCGTGCACAACGATCTCTTCGACCGCCACATCGGAGGTCTTGGCCACTTCGAGGCTGAAGCCCGACTTCACCACGCAGTATTCGCCGTTGGCGCCGAACACAATTGGCTCGCCGTGGCGGACATTGATCACCCGCTCCTCGGCGCCCTCCTTGCGCAGCGCGTCGAACGACCCGTCATTGAAAATCGGGCAATCCTGCAGGATTTCGACAACGGCCGCGCCGCGGTGTTCCGCGGCGGCGCGCAGCACCTCGGTGAGGCCACTGCGGTCGGAGTCCAGCGCCCGCCCGACAAACGTCGCCTCGGCGCCCAGCGCCAACGACACCGGGTTGAACGGGTGATCGAGCGATCCCATCGGCGTCGACTTGGTGACCTTGCCAACCTCCGAGGTCGGCGAGTATTGGCCCTTGGTCAGCCCGTAGATGCGGTTGTTGAACAACAGGATCGTGATGTTGACGTTGCGGCGCAGCGCATGGATCAGGTGGTTGCCGCCGATCGACAGCGCGTCACCGTCGCCCGTGACCACCCACACCGACAGATCCTCGCGGGCCAGCGCCAGGCCGGTCGCGATGGCCGGCGCGCGGCCGTGGATCGAGTGGAACCCGTAGGTCTCCAGGTAGTACGGGAAGCGGCTGGAGCAGCCGATCCCGCTGATGAAGACGATGTTCTCGCGGCGCAGACCCAGCTCGGGCAGGAAGTTGCGGATGGTGTTGAGGATGACGTAGTCACCGCAGCCGGGGCACCAACGGACCTCCTGGTCGCTGGTGAATTCCTTGGCCTTCTGCGGCTGGTCCGTCGTGGGCACGCCGTCGTTTTTCGTCAGCCTCGGAGTCAATCCAAGGTCTGTGCCCGCCAGATTGCCGATCACGTCGGTCATTCCTCAGCCCCCGCTCCAACCGTCGCCGCCGCCATCTTGGCGACCATCGTCTTGTCCCGCTCAATCTCGGCCAGCGTGCCGCCCAGCGCGGCGCGGATGACTCGCCCTATTTCGTCGGCCAGGAACGCGAGGCCCTGGACTTTGGTGACCGATTGCACGTCGACCAAATACTTGCCGCGAAGGATCAGCGCAAGCTGACCCAAGTTCATCTCCGGGCACACCACTTGCGGGTAACGCCGCAGCACGTCGCCCAGGTTCGCCGGGAATGGACTCAGGTAGCGCAGGTGCGCGTGCGCGACCTTGATGCCTTTGCGCCGCGCCCGCCGGCACGCTTCACCGATCGGGCCGTACGAGCTGCCCCACCCGATGAGCAGCAATTCGGCGTCTCCGGTCGGATCGTCGACTTCCAGATCGGGAACCGCGATGCCATCGATCTTGGCTTGGCGCAACCGGACCATCAGGTCGTGATTGACAGGCTCGTATGAGATGTTGCCCGAGCCGTTCGCCGCTTCCAGGCCGCCGATGCGGTGTTCCAGTCCGGGAGTCCCGGGGACGGCGAATTGGCGAGCGAGCGTTTCCGGGTCGCGATTGTACGGCTGGAAGGGCTCGTCCGGTTTGGCGAAGGTGTGCTCGATCGGCTGCAGCGCATTCACATCGGGGATCTGCCACGGCTCCGAGCCATTGGCGATTGCGCCGTCGGACAGCACGATCACCGGAGTGTGATAGGACACCGCGATGCGCGCCGCTTCCAGCGCGGTTTCAAAACAGTCGCACGGCGACCGTGGTGCCACCACCGCAACCGGTGACTCCCCATTGCGGCCGTACAACGCCTGCAGCAGGTCGGCCTGCTCGGTTTTGGTTGGTAGTCCGGTCGAGGGTCCGCCCCGCTGCACGTCGATGACGAGCAACGGCAGCTCGGTCATCACAGCCAGTCCCATCGCTTCGGACTTCAGTGAGATGCCCGGACCCGATGTGCTGGTGACTCCCAGCGCACCACCGTAAGAGGCGCCGATCGCGGCGCAGATGCCGCCGATCTCGTCTTCGGCCTGGAAGGTGATCACGTTGAAGTTCTTGTGCTTGGACAGCTCGTGCAGGATGTCCGACGCCGGCGTAATCGGGTAGCTGCCGAGCACGACTGGAATGTCAGCCAGCTGCCCGGCCGTGACGATGCCGTAGGCCAGCGCGGCGTTGCCCGAGATCTGGCGGTATTCGCCGGCCGGCAACGTCGCCCGCGAGACTTCGTAGGTGGTGCCGAAAGCCTCGGTCGTTTCGCCGTAGTTCCAGCCCGCCTTGAGCGCGAGCACGTTGGCCTCGGCGATATCGGGCTTGCGGGCGAACTTTTCTCGGATGAAGCTCTCGCTGGCCTCGATCGGCCGCCCGTACATCCATGACAAAAGGCCAAGCGCGAACATGTTTTTGGCTCGCTGGCCATCCTTCTTGGACGCGCCGCTCGCCTCGACGGCCCCCAGCGTCAGCGAGGTCATCGCGACGGAGTGCACGACGTACTCTTCCAGCTCGTCGGACTCCAACGGGTTCGTAACGTAACCCACTTTCGTCAGGTTGCGCTTGGTGAACTCGTCCGAATTCGCGATCACCATTCCGCCGCGCGGCAGGTCCCCGATATTGGCCTTCAGCGCCGCCGGATTCATGGCGACGAGCACATCGGGCCGGTCGCCGGCGGTCAGGATGTCGTAGTCGGCGATATGAATCTGGAAGGACGAGACTCCGGGCAATGTGCCTGCGGGGGCGCGGATCTCGGCGGGATAGTTCGGTTGGGTCGCCAGATCGTTGCCGAAAAGGGCTGCCTCAGAGGTGAACCGGTCGCCGGTCAGCTGCATGCCATCGCCGGAGTCACCGGCGAAACGGATAACGACGTTTTCGAGGCGCTGCCGGTCCTTCCCGGCATGTGCAGCCTCGATACGAGACTCTGACCCAGCTGCGCTGCCGTTCGGATCCACTTCGTAGCCTTCCATCATTCATCCGACAGGCACTCCGCGTGCAGACTCAGGTTACGCGCCGTCGGAGCGACTCCCCGTCTTCACGTTTTTTGTGTCACTAGCGGTACCAATTATGACACTTATTTTCGAGTGTATGGCGGCATCCGAAGCGTTACGCACGGCCTGTGCGCTGGCAAAAACCGACGTCAGCGATGGCTACTGTTGAGTAGCAAACGAAACTGTGGTATTAGTCACGTTCGGCGCGCCGACGGGTGCCCCGTCCGGCCTCGCCGTGGGGTTGCTAGGCGCTCTTGTCGCGGCGCTCACTGCGCGACGGCTTGCGCGGCACGATCGTCGGCAGCACGTTGTCCTGAACGGTCTCCTTGGTCACCACGACCTTGGCGACGTCGTCGCGGCTCGGGATGTCATACATCACCGGCAGCAGGACTTCTTCCATGATTGCCCGCAGGCCGCGGGCGCCGGTGCCGCGGTGGATCGCCTGGTCGGCGATGGCCTCCAGCGCGTCGTCGGTGAACTCCAGCTCCACGCCGTCCATCTCGAACAGCCGCGTGTACTGCTTGACCAACGCGTTCTTGGGCTCCGACAGGATCTTGACCAACGAATCCATGTCCAGGTTGGTGACCGAGGCAACCACCGGCAGCCGACCGATGAATTCGGGGATCAAACCGAACTTGATGAGGTCCTCGGGCATGACATCGGCGAAGTGATCCGTGGTGTCGATCTCCGCCTTGGAGTGCACCTCGGCGCCGAAACCCAAACCACGCTTGCCGACGCGCTCGTAGATGATCTTCTCCAGCCCGGCGAACGCACCGGCGACGATGAACAGCACGTTGGTGGTGTCGATTTGGATGAACTCTTGATGCGGGTGCTTGCGGCCGCCCTGCGGGGGAACCGATGCCTGGGTGCCCTCCAGGATTTTCAGCAGGGCCTGCTGAACTCCCTCGCCGGAGACGTCGCGGGTGATCGACGGGTTCTCGCTCTTGCGGGCAATCTTGTCGACCTCGTCGATGTAGATGATGCCGGTCTCAGCGCGCTTGACGTCGTAGTCGGCGGCCTGGATGAGTTTGAGCAAGATGTTCTCGACGTCCTCACCGACGTAGCCGGCCTCGGTCAGCGCGGTGGCGTCGGCGATGGCGAACGGCACGTTGAGCATTTTGGCCAGCGTCTGCGCCAGGTAGGTCTTCCCACAACCGGTGGGTCCGAGCATCAAGATGTTGGACTTGGTCAGCTCCACCGGCTCGGACCGGGAGTCACGGCTCTTCTCACCGGCCTGAATCCGCTTGTAGTGGTTGTAGACCGCGACGGCCAGCGTCCGCTTGGCGGTGTCCTGCCCGATGACGTATCCCTCAAGGAACTCCCGGATCTCCGCGGGCTTGGGCAGTTCATCGAGCTTGACGTCGTCGGCGTCGGCGAGTTCCTCTTCGATGATCTCGTT